>SESH01070154.1_pt1 | contig 19399 bp, 18 predicted proteins | sample 3171561 | NCBI WGS metagenome assembly SESH01 (sample SAMN10866947, study PRJNA518727) | freshwater metagenome | biome: subpolar coniferous forest; feature: holomictic lake; material: water; isolation source: holomictic Lake 442 2011 16.5 m and 2014 13 m | place: Canada: near Kenora, Ontario
CGGTGGAAGTATGCTTGCCGTGTGCGAGTATTTGGCTGGGCTTGGTGCCAAGAGGGTAATGTCGTATTCACTAGTACTTAAGAAAGGTTCATATTTTGTACCGAGTCTTTTTGGTGTTTTGATTGGCGATGAAGATAGGGCCTTTTTTGATCTCGACAAACTTCCCAACAACCGACTGATGAATCCGGCGTCATTCGGCTATATACGGCCGATACGTCAGGACGATGTAAAACTTCCTTTGTTAAAAGTTGGCGTTGCCTCAGTTGAAACGTCATTCGGTGAACTTTATTATGAGAGTACCGCGAGGCATTCAACAGTTTACTTGTACATACTCAATAATGTTGTATGTGGCTTTATTTGCTTTAATATAGATAGCGAGCGAATATACATTAATAGTTTTGCATCCGCAACCGAAAGTCGTGGCAAAGGAATTGGTGTTGCGTTACTTCGCTGGGCGGAAACGCTTGCGCGATCACGCTGTTGCAAAATTGTAGAATTATGGGCAATCAAAGATAAAATTAGTTTTTATACAGAGAGGGGTTATCATTCGGTTGAAGGAAAAACAGTTTTGTATGATTCTGAAACTATATACCAATTTATGCAACGAAAGCTACTTTATAATACTAAAGAATATGCGATGAATAATCTTTAACAAACATACTGCGTTGGCTGCTAAACATTTTATTATTTTATAGTCCAGTAATGACGATCGTTTATTGTCGGGATGCTCCCGGTCACCAATGGCATGAGCCTTATCACGATCAAGAGTACGGTTTTCCCGTCCTTGATGACCGCGTGTTGTTCGAGCGCCTTGCACTCGAAATCAACCAGGCAGGGCTGTCATGGCTGATAGTGCTCAAAAAGCGGGCGGCACTTAACGAGGCATTCGATGGCTTCGATATTGAGCGGGTCGCAGATTACGGCGAGAATGATCGTGCCCGCCTGCTTGGCTGTGCCGGGATTATTCGCAATCGTCGCAAGATCGACGCCATTATTGAAAACGCCCGGCGCTTGGTGGCGCTACGCAATGAAACCGGATCATTTGTCCCCGGCTCATTTGTTCAGTGGATTGCTAACCATCACCCGCGCTCTAAGTTGGAGTGGATCGCGCTGTTTCGTCGACGCTTCACCTTCATGGGCGGCGAGATTGTCGGCGAGTTCCTGATGAGCATCGGCTACCTTCCTGGTGCCCATAGCCCTGATTGCCCGGTATTTGCCCGTCTGGCTCCTTTGCCGCCGCCCTGGCTTGCCGCCGAGGCGGCTGGCTTCACCGGCTATAGGTAAGCTTTCGGGGGTAAGCTTTCGGGGGTAAGCCTCCGGGCCAGTTCGTTAAGGCAAGCCTCCCGTCCGGGGGCAAATTCGTTGTCGGCCCACCAGCCCGCGATTTGCAGCAGAACCTCGTTCACCATCGGCCCGGCCGCCACGCCCAGAGCCAGTATGTCGCCACCGCTGACCGGACAAAATCCCGCCCGCCAGCGTTCGGCCCAAGCAAGCCTCGCCGATATCGACTCGAGCGAGGCCCCGCCGTCATATTCTTCCTCAGCTGCCGACAGCAAGAGCAGATCGCGAAACAAGTCCGTGTCACCCAAAGCAACCAGTGCTCGCCGCAACCATTGCGGTTCATCAAGCGGCGATAATTTAACGGCGGGGGCTACCAGTGACAGCAGTCTTTTGCGCTCGATCTTTGAAAGCCGCAACCGCCCAGCCACCGCCAAGGCGTCATCGCGACCGGAGTAGCCGTTGGTCTCAAGCAAAGCGGCAAGGCGGACTAGGGCGCGTTCGTCTCCGTCCAGGCCTAGCGTGTGTTCCAGCCTGACCAGGGTTTTAAGACGGGGCACCCTAGTGGCGGTGGGCAGCAGGTGGGGCAGTATTCCGCAGCCGGCGATCATGCTCCAGACTTCGTCGCAACGGGATTGGGCCAGTAGCCGCAGCAGCTCGGACCGCACCCGTTCTGCCGAGAGACTAGGTAGCAGTGACGCCAAGTCACGGCAGGCGGTAAGCGCTTCCGCATCGGCATCGCCGCGACCAAAGCGGGCGTAAAAACGAAAGAAACGCAACAGCCGCAGCACATCCTCGCAGATACGATCGACAGCCGAGCCGATAAAGCGCACCCGTCCTGCCTTCAGGTCGGCGACGCCGCCAAAAGGGTCGTACAAGGTGCCATCGGCGGTGCAGGAGAGGGCGTTAATGGTGAAATCGCGCCGGGCGGCGTCGACATGCCAATCGTCGGTGAAGGCGATCTCGGCGTGACGGCCATGACAGGCAACATCGCGGCGCAGCGTGGTTATTTCAAATTTAGCGGCGTCTACAAGCGCCGTCACCGTGCCGTGCTTGATGCCGGTCGGAATGACCCGAAGGCCGGCGGCTTGCAATCGCTCCATTACCGCCGCCGGTTGGTGCGGCGTCGCGATGTCTATATCCGAGGCGGGCAGGGCGAGCACGGCATCGCGCACGCAACCGCCGACAAACCGCGCCTCAACCAGTGCCGCCATCACCCGGCGGGTCGCATCCGCGATCATCCATGGCTGGACCGCGATCACCAGCCGGCTTTCAGCCGCGATCACCAGCCGGCTTACAGCCGCAACAGTGCCTGATCTAAATCCTCAATTAAATCGTCTGTGTCCTCCAACCCGACCGAAAGACGTATGGTGCCGGGATTGATGCCAACCTGCACCCGTTCCGCTTCGGTCAGGCGCTGGTGGGTGGTGGTGCTGGGATGGGTGATCAGGCTTTTTGAATCGCCGAGATTGTTGGAAATCAGGATAACCTCAAGCGCGTTCATTACCTTGAAGGCTTCACCCTTGCCCCCATCGACTTCAAAGGCGACTAGGCTACCACCGCCCGACATTTGGGTGGCTGATAGCGCGTGTTGGGGATGGCTGGGCAGCCCGGGGTAAAGCGTGCGCTTGATCTTGGCATGGCCTTCAAGGAAGCTGGCTACACGTTCGGCATTGGCCGATTGGGTCCTGACCCGTAGCTCCATAGTTTCCAGCCCCTTAAGCAGAATCCAGGCGTTGAAGGGGCTGAGAACCGGGCCGGTGTGGCGCAGGAAGGGATGGACGATTTCGGCAAAGGCGTTGTCGCACAGGATCACGCCGCCAAGGCAGCGGCCCTGGCCGTCGATATGTTTGGTCGCCGAATAGACAACCACGTCGGCACCCAGCTTTAGCGGCTGTTGCAGCACAGGTGTCGCAAATACGTTGTCAATCACCACCCTCGCGCCGGCGGCATGGGCCAACTCGCACACCGCCCTGATGTCGATAACCTCCAGAGTCGGATTGGATGGAGTCTCGAGGAATACTAGCTTGGTCGGCTGGGCCAAAGCCGTTTTCCACTGCTCAAGGTCGGTGCCGTCCACCAGCACGGTTTCAATGCCATAGCGTGGCACCAAGTCCTTGACGATGTAGAGGCATGAGCCAAACAGCGCCCGCGAGGCCACAATGCGATCTCCGGCCCGCAACGGTGCCATCACGGCGGCGAAAACTGCGGCCATGCCGCTTGCCGTGGCGAAGGCGTTTTCCGATTCCTCGTACAGTGCCATCCGCTGTTCGAACATAGAGATGGTGGGGTTGCGAAAGCGCGAATAGACATAGCGTTGCGCATCTTGGGCAAAGGCTTCTTCGGCATCCTCGGCCCGGACATAGACAAAACCGGAGGTCTGAAAGATCGCCTCGCTGGTTTCGTTGAAGCCGGAACGCATGGTACCGCCATGCACTAATTGCGACTGGCGGCGCAAGGGCCGTTGGCTCGACCGCGAAAACTGGGCATCAATCTTGGTGAGCATGGGGCCGCGCTCCTTATTGGAAAGATCGACCGGATGGGTCAAGGCGTGACCTTGCTCTATCCAAAGCCCCGTCGCTGCGTCAAGGAATTTCAGGGTTCCGGGCGGATTAGCTTGGCTCGGTCGATCAGCGCATTGACCGATGTCAGCATTCCCTCGCCCAGCATCGGCTTTTCGATCACGGCGTCGGCTCCGGCGTTTTTGGCCCTAACCGCCGGGTCGTTGGCCGCCGGGCCAATCAGAACGCCGGTCATCGCCAGCACCAGCGTATCGGGGTGGCCGCGCTTGGTTTGTGCGATCACCGTGAAGCCGTCGGCCCCCGGCATCCATAAGTCGGTGATTACCATGTCGAAGCGCCGGGTTTCGAGCTTGGCGATGGCGTCGTTTCCGTCAACCGCCTCGGTCACGGTATGGCCAGAATTTTCGAGCAATATGCGATAGGCGAAGCGGATCGCCGAATTGTCTTCAACCAATAAAATTTCGGCCATCACCAGTCCCTCAAGCCCCGTCTCAAAAAACGGTACGGACGATTTTCTAATCTGGCGCAACCACCCAGAGTTGTCGATACTTCCGCAAAGACTGGCGCTGACTATATCGTTTCGTTTACGTATGTCTGAACCTCGGATTAATCAGCATGATATCCTGCGGTTTCCCCACCGGCTACCTAGATCGGGCTAGGGCGAAAGGGCTCAGTCACTTGTTTATATCGACTTGTGACTAAGTGTCGCGCCCCGCCCCGCCCAGCCGAATTGCTGCAGTAGTACACCACGGTGGCTGCGTCGTTGTTGACACCAACCCGGCGATCGCGTCATGCAGGGGGAAATCATCGGAGTCCGTCAATGTCCCTTCCTCAGGTTCTCCCGCACTTCGACCATGTAAATATCGTAGTGTCCGACATGCCCCGTTCAGTCCATTTCTATCGGACGCTATTTGGCATGACGGTCAGACTAGACTGCGAGCTGGAGGGAACGTGGTTTGAAGCAGTCACCGGCTTGCCCGGTGCCGTCGCCCACTGCGTCATCCTGTGCAGCACCGATGAGGCATTCCGCATTGAGCTGCTGCGCTACACCACACCGGCCGGTAAAGCCTCGCCGGGAACCTCCGAACTCACTACCGAGGGATTGCGCCACTTCGCTGTCCGAGTCGACGACCTCGCCCTGCACCTTTCCCGAGCTCGCGCGATTGGCTATGGCCTGAATGTCGAGCCGGTCTCGGTCCCGTTCTCAATCCTGCCGGCCGGCAAGCGCATGGCCTATATCCGTGACCCTGACGGAGCGGTGATCGAGCTGGCCGAGTATGGCGCGGGGAACTTGGTGTTGTTGGCCTGATAGCTTTAGGGCCTGATAGCTTTAGGGTTGACAGTCGCCGCAGTCGGGGTCGGCCTTGGCGCTCGTCTCGTCCTCCGCAACCTCGAATAGCGGCGGGAGCGTGATGGCGGCTTCCAGCCCCAGCCATTCATCGAACAAAGGCTGTTCCTGATCGGATAGCTTGAGGCCGGAGCCGCTGAGAATATCTCGAAAGGCTCCGCAGACGCCGATTGCTATTTCACTCGGGTTCAACACGACCTTGGCGATGTCGCCATGGCGGTTAATAACAGCCCTTAGAATAAATGCACAGTTGGCCCTGCCGACCTGAATCGATTTCTCCTTGCAATCGTCGCGAATATACATGGTGATGTCGTTGAATTCCACATCGTGGCCGCTGATCCGAGCAATACTGTCATAAACTGCTTTCATCGCAGTTGGTGACAGCTTTGGGATGCCGGTGACGCCACTAATTCGTTCGATGAATAGCTGCAAGTCCGGCCGCAGGCTATTCAGGTCGTTGGCCGGAACCCTGCTTCTCAAGTCCCTAGCGCTGTCGGCGTGGCGGCCGGGGCACATCAGATAGCCCGGTGGGACGTCGAGAATCTCAACGTCCTCAATGTGCTGACGGACGACAAAGCTTTTGAAGGTCCCGGCGCCGAACCAGCCCTGGGCGGCTAGGTCGCCAAATTTCCTAATTAGTTCCTGTGAAACTTTGCTCATTAAGATCGGTTCGGGTGCCTTTGACAGCTGATTGCGAAGATAACTAATCACATCTTCGGCCCGTCCGGGCGCGGCCTGGCCATTGGGCGGCCCCTCTTTCGCGGTCGTCACGATCACGCAGGGCTTGGCCTTCCTGATCAGGCTCTCGAATTTCCCCTGGGGAGCGAAGACCGCCTCAATGGTCGGATCGATTTCCGTGACCTTTTCGATCAAAGCCTTCATGGAATTAGTGCCGAACCAACTGCTGCCCGTGAACCCGTGCATGTTCTTGAGTATGGTCATCAGCCATTCGTACGTTATGCGTTCAGAGGTCGCGAGCGCTCTGTCGATCTCCTGAGACAATTGACGAATTGAGGCAAAAATGATGCCGGCGCTTTTGAACTGTGATGACTGTAAAAACGCATCAGGGCAGGAATTCGACTCAGGAATACCCAAACCGTGTTCGATGAAGTCATCAAGATTGATGATATGATCGCACGCTGACTTGAAAGCCGCCGCTGTCATCTCGTCGGCCATCACCGCAGTATGTCGATCGTGACTGCGCAGCCGGGTCAGTACCGGCGTAAAGTCGGCGTCAGTTGACAAGATGATGAATTCGCCAAACTTTGTCTTATGCTCAAGCATATCGACGATATCAAGTACCATGTGAATGTCGGCGCTGTTCTTACCGGCTCCGGTCAGAGATGGGCAGTCGATAACGGAGAAGGCGGCTCTGGTGAAGTAAGTTCGGTATTCGCCAAATCTAGCCGGGTTCATATAGCAGCGTCGCACCAGTATTTTCCGTTGGAAATTACTGTCATCATACCAACTGGCCTGTTCCTCAAACCAGCGTACCCAACGCAAAGGGTTACAAGCAAATTCCTTTGCCGCTTTACTTTGACGGTAACCTAGACTGCTGAATATATTATCGAAGTCGACAAAAAGAGCGCTTCGGATTTTTTCTGACATTTATTCCTCTTTTGCGTAGGTACGCCACCTCCTAAATCTATAGATGCGGCAGGTTTCGGTTTACGTCCGCGCGCCTTTTCCCCGGATGCGTCCGCCATTTAAATTCCGTATGCCACCCGCCGATCGTTCCTGCTCATCAGGGACTTGAAGCGAGCTATCGCCCAAAGCGGGAAATAGGCTGCGTAACCATGATAGCGCAGGTAGAAGACTCGGGGAAAGCCGACGCCGGTATACAGTTTTTCTTCCCAGCGGGCACCCTTACGCGGGGCGCGTTCGAGGAAACTCACGCCGCGTCTGACGGCATCGGCTTCGACCTCGCCCGCAGCCATCAGGCCGAGTAGCGCCCAGGCGGTCTGGGACGGCGTACTCGACTTGACTGCGGTCCTGGTTTCGCTCCAATAGGTGGCGCAGTCCTCACCCCAGCCGCCATCGTGGCGCTGTTGAAGCAGTAGCCAGTTAACTGCTCTGCGGATGGCCGGGTCCTGGTGGTCCATGCCGACCGCGTTGAGGGCGCACAGTACCGACCAGGTGCCATAAACATAATTGGTTCCCCAACGTCCAAACCACGAGCCGTCGGACTCCTGTTCTTTAAGCAGATAGTCGACACCCCTCCTCAGCACTGGATGGTTGGAATCATATCCAAGCTGCGCCAGGAAGCCGATGCAGCGCGCCGAGACGTCCGACGTCGGTGGGTCGATCAGGGCACCGTGGTCGGCGAAGGGGATATGGTTCAAATACTCATGGGTGTTGTCGGCATCATAGGCACCCCAGCCGCCGTTCTTGCTTTGCATACCGATCACCCATTCGGCAGCGCGCTCCCAAGCCTCACGATAGCGCTCATCGCCGGTCCGGTGCAGCGCCATGCCAACTACGGCTGTATCATCCACGTCGGGATAATAGGCATTTCCATATTGAAAGGCCCAGCCGCCGGGCCTCAGCCCCGGTTGAGTGCTGTCGGCCCAGTCTCCGACCTGATCCAGAATCTGGCGGTCGCGCAACCAGTCGAGGGCGCCGCGAACAACCGCACCGTCAACTCTTTCGCCAGCTTCAAGGAGGGCGTGGGCGGCCAAGCTGGTATCCCACACCGGCGAGACACAAGGTTGGCAGTAGCCGCCCTTCTTGCTCCGGATTAGCAGCTTGTCCACCGCCAAGCGGGCGGTCGCGAAGTCGGGATGGTCGCGGGGATAGCCCAGTGCGTCATAGGCCATAACCAGGAAGGCCATGGGCGGAAAAATAGCCCCCAGGCCATCCTCGCCATTCAACCGCAACTGGATGAAATTTAGCGCCTTACCGATCGCGTGGCGCCGAATCGGGCCGGGCATCACCCTGTCCAGTGGGTGAAGAGCGTAATCAAGGGCTAACAGAATGTTTCCCCAGGTCGAACCGGTGGGGTTGATGTTGTAACGACGCTCCCGCTCCGGCGCGGTGGTGAACAACTCGCGGATATCAATTCCGGAGCAGTTGCGCGGCACGGGCTTGATCGCCTGAAGAATCAGCATAGGAACCAGCGTCAGCCGCGACCAGTACGAAACCTTGGACAGATGAAAAGGGAACCATTGCGGCAACAGCATCACCTCGACCAGCATTACCGGCACGCCTCGCCAGGGAATCTGGCCGTAAAGCGCGAGCATGAAGCGGGTTAGCACGTTAGACCGGGCGGCACCCCCGCGCTCCAGTATGGCACTGCGGGCCCGCCGCATATGGGGGGCGTCGGGATCATCGCCGATCAGCTTGAGCGCGTAATAGGCTTTGACGCTGGCGCTCATGTCGAAGTCGCCGTCGTGAAAGAGCGGCCAACCACCGTGCTTGCACTGGCCTCTGCGCAGATAGATTCCAATCTCGGTCTCAATCGCCGAGTCGGGATCGCCGAGAAAGTGCCGAAGCATGACAAACTCGGCAGGAATTGTTGCATCAGCCTCAAGCTCAAACACGAAATGCCCATCGGGCTTTTGCAGCGCAGCCAGTTGGGCCCGAACCCGGTTCACCAGGTCGCCCACATGATCTCTGAGACTTGAGCCGAACGCCAATCCGTCCATGACTTGCTACCTAATCCGTGTCCACACTCAGAACGTAAATCCTACACAGGAAAAACGCCCCGCTCAGGAAATTGGCCTGCACGGCCCCCTTACAGTGGCCAGCAGCCCCTGTCGGTTGACATAGTTCTGATTCTTATTTGTCGATTTTCGCGTTGCCGAGCAAGCAGTCAGAACAACGTGTCGTTACAATTTTGCCCAATGTTGCGGAAGTGTCATAGTCGGCGAACGGTTGCACTCAGTGACGCAATGCAGCATATAATCAGGCATGAGCGATGATGTGTCCATGATTGTTTTTGATCGGGCGTTGGTGCGCCGCCGTCGTGACCGCGCCGCTGCGGGTTTCGCCGACCACAGTTTTCTTGTCGCCGACGTAGCCGACCGGCTGTGCGACCGGCTTTTAATGATCCGCCGCGATTTCCCCAGAACCTTGGATCTCGGCTGCCATCACGGGGCGACCGGTAGGAAGGCGGGGCAAGTGAAGCGCATCGAGTCGCTGGTCTCGTGCGACCTTTCGCCTGCGATGGCGGCCCGCTGCGACGGATTGTCGCTGGTGGCGGATGAGGAGTGGCTGCCCTTTGCCGATGGTTGTTTTGATCTTGTAATCAGCAACCTTAGTCTGCATTGGGTCAACGACCTGCCGGGGGCGTTGATTCAAATAAGGCGGGTATTGCGTCCCGATGGCTTCTTCCTTGCGGCGATCATGGGCGGCGATACCCTGAGTGAGTTGCGGCGTAGCCTAGTCGATGCTGAGCTGACCGTGTCGGCCGGGGCGTCGCCACGGGTGTCACCGTTCGCCGATCTTCGCGATGCGGGCGGGTTATTGCAAAGGGCCGGTTTCGCCCTGCCGGTGGCTGATATCGAGACCGTAACCGTGACTTATCCCGATATGTTTCGTCTGATGGCCGACCTGCGCGGCATGGGCGAGACCAACTCGGTCTTGGCGCGGTCACGCCGGCCTGCCCGACGCGCGTTGTTCCTGGAGGCGGCCCGGGGCTATGCCGAGCGTTATGCCGAATCCGACGGAAGGATCACGGCTAGCTTCCAAATCCTGTACCTCGCCGGCTGGAGTCCCCATCCCGGCCAACAGCAGCCCTTGCGTCGCGGCAGCGCCACTACCCGGCTTGCCGATGCGCTGGAGAAGCTAACTGATCAAACTGAACCGCGACACGGGCCGTTGGTATAATTCTACAGCAAATCACACAGCATCGCGACCAGAGGCAGGTCGGCTGGCGGCATGGCATAGGTCGAAAGATTATTGGGGCGGACCCACGCCAAGGCCTGATGCTCACGTGCGACCGGCGTGCCCTGCCAGACGCGGCAAACATAGAGCGGCATCAAAAGGTGAAAACTACCATAGTTATGTGACGCGAAGGTGAAAGGGGCAAGACAGCTGTGTCGGGTATTGATGCCCAACTCCTCATCAAGTTCGCGAATTAGTGCCGCTTCCAGTCCTTCGCCGGGATGAACCTTGCCGCCGGGAAATTCCCACAGCCCGGCCATGTGCTTGTCTTTAGGACGCTGGGCCAACAGGACCCGGCCATCGGCATCAACCAGCGCCACCGCAACCACCAGAACCAACGGCGGGTTTAGGCCCGTGGTTCTGGAAGGCTGGGTGCTGGAAGCCGGGTCCTCCCGAGCCTCAAGACAGCTCATAAATAACGACCATTCTTAACTACGACCCCCTCTTAACTACGACCCCCTCTTAACTACGATAGGTGCCGTTGATGTCGATGTAGCCATGGGTCAGATCGCAGGTCCAGATTGTGGCTTCGCCCTCGCCTAGCCCAAGCTCGACGCGAATATCAATCTCGCGCCCCTTCATGTGGGCGGCAACCGGAGTTTCGTCGTAGTTGGGCACGGCTTCACCCTCGGCGGTAACCTGAATTTTGCCGATGAAAATTTGGAGTCGATCGCGATCGGCGCGTTCGCCTGCCTTGCCGATGGCCATGACGATGCGGCCCCAATTGGCATCCTCCCCGGCGATTGCAGTTTTGACCAGCGGCGAGTTGGCGATACTGAGGGCAACGTTGCGCGCGGCTTTATTGCTGTCGGCGCCGCTAACCGTGATTGTGACGAATTTGGATGCGCCTTCACCATCACGCACGACCAGATGAGCCAGCTCGAGCATGACTTCATTAAGCGCTCGCCGGAAGTCCTGCAACCGCCTTGCCTTGAACTTTGCCACCGGCTTGTTGCCGGCCTTGCCCGTCGCCAGCAGCAGGACGGTGTCGCTGGTCGATGTGTCGCCGTCTATGGTGATGCTGTTGAATGTGCGACGATTTGTCTCGTTTAGCAGTTTGCGCAGGACTGGCGCCTTGATGGCGGCGTCGGTGAAGATAAATCCGAGCAGGGTCGCCATGTCGGGCGCGATCATGCCCGAACCTTTAGCGATGCCGTTAATCGTTACGGTGGTATCGCCGATACTCGCAGTTCGGGTTGCCGTTTTGGGAAAAGTGTCGGTGGTCATGATCGCTCGGGCTGCCTCGCCCCAGTTATCAGCCGACAGCGAGGCGATGGCGGCGGGTAAATGGACCGGAATAATCCCGGGCGACATCGGTTGGCCGATTACGCCGGTCGATGCCACCAGAACTTCGTCGGGTTCGCAGCCAAGCAGCGTGGCCATCGCATCGACGGTGGCGGCCACTGTATCGACACCGTGGCGACCGGTGAAGGCGTTGGAATTTCCGGAATTGACTACCAGTGCGCGCGCTCGTCCGGTCTTGACCACATCACGGGACCATTCGACCGGCGCCGAAGCCGTGCGTGAGCGCGTAAACACGCCAGCGACAGAGGTTCCAGGTTCGACCACTGCCACCATTAGGTCGGTGCGGTCCTGGTATTTTATGCCGCAACGGGCGACCGCCAGCGTGACGCCGGGCAGCGCCGGCAGCTCAGGAAAACCATCGGGAGCTAAAGGTGATGTGGCCATGACGACTCGATCCTTTGTTCTAGCCGTATTTCAAGTCTCGGTGGTTGGCAGCCGCTTGCGGATTTGTTGGCGCCGCTCACTTGGGTTGGGGTGCAGGTGGCATGGGGGTGCCGTCCATGCGGAATAGCTCGATTTTTGCCTTTTCCCGCAAGTCTTTGACGACTCCGCCGACGATTTCCTGTGACATTTCATTTTCGAGTTCGCCACGAACATCGTCGAGGGAAGAAACCGTGGCCTTGCGGCGTTCATCGACCCGAATCACATGCCAACCAAACTGAGTATGAACTGGACTCGTGATGACCTTGCCCACAGTACCGTTGAATGCCGCTTCGGAAAAGGGGGCAACCATCGCCTCGCGGGTGAAGAAGCCGAGATCACCGCCCTGAGCGGCGGCGGCGCTGTCGGTGGACTTGTCCTTGGCCAGCTTGGCAAAGTCGGCCCCACCTTTAAGCTGGTCCAGCAAGGCCTTGGCCTCGGCCTCGGTCGCTACCAGGATGTGGCTGGCGCGGACTTCATCCTGAGCCGGGTTTTCGTCCACGTATTTTTTGTAGCGGGTCTTGAGCACGTCATCGGTAATCCTGGCCTTGACGGCGCGGGTCAGGAATATCTCCTGCATGACTCTTTCTTCGGCGCGGACCATCTTGTCCTTGAACTCCGGATCATCCTTCAGCTTTTGATGCGTGGCCGCAGTCGCGACCAACTTGCCGTTGATCATCTGCTCAAGTATGGCGGGAAATATCGTCTCCGGGGGCATCTGGCGCACTTGTGCGGGTAAAGTCGTGAGTGTGCTCAATACATCGGAGCGACGAATGTCGGTGCCATCAACTCGCGCAACCACCGGGTCGCTGTTAGAAGCCGGGGTGGTTGCAGCGGGGGGCGTGGTTGCAGTGGAGGGCTCGGCTGCAATGGCGCTCGGCACAGTCCAAAGACCACCAATCGCCAGACCTAAAATGCTGGCACGTACCACGGAGTGCAAACTCATTGTTAACATCCTTTAGTTAATGAGCAAAGTAGGTGTTTCGCGTTGCAAAATTGCGTTAGCGGTCAGTTTGATGAATCGCCATCATCGTCATCATCCTCGCCGCCCTTGTCGGCGAGATCCAACTTGACGGCCTGAAGGAGCGCGAAGGCCGCGACCTGTTCTAACCAAGCGCGCCTTATCATGGAGTCGCCATCATGGGAATCCTCCAGTAAATCCTCCGCGATGTCTTCAAAGACATCCTCATCGCCGAAGGCAATCAGTTCCTCCAGGGCCGTTGCCGCTATTTCAACAGCATCATAAAACCGTCTGGCCGATGCCTTGATCGCCCTTTTGTTGCTCGCCATTCAATTTTCTCCGTCAGCAGGCCCCTGGGGGCGGGCAGTTGCGCCTGTTATACGTGAGCTTTCGCGATCGCGCCAGACTTGCGACCAGCGCTTATTAATATGTCACGCGCGAGCGATCGGGACAGGTATCAAGATGCTCCCAGATATATATCGACTTCTTCCTGTTCCATCACGCTGGCACTGCCGTGAATGATACCGATGGCCACCTGGATGATCTTGTGGATTAGCGCTACCGAGGTTTGGCAGTCAAGCCGCAATTGGTCTACATTGCCGGTTGCGATGGCGGCCGCCATGCGTTGGATCGTCGCGCCGACAACGAGTTGCATATGACAGATGGTGTCCTCAAATGGGCGCCTGAACTTGTCAGGAACGTGATCATAGGCGGCGATTGCAAGATGTTTATCCGAGAAACCACTCTCTTCAAAGTGCTGCTGGTATGACTTTGGCTGCCATAGATAACATTCCTCGAGCATCATGTCCATGTCGGGAACCATCTCGATCAACATTACGATCTCATTGAAGTGATTGAGATAGTCAGTTGCCAGTAATGTCCTCTCGGAAATATTCGTGCCCTTGACTTTCTCGCGCCAAAGCATTAAGTTTGCAATCTCCTCGGGCGTCATTCCCTCGATAATACTATCTTCCAACTCTTGATCGATCATCGCTTTAACTCAACCCTCTCGTCCGCACCGACGCCACCTTGCTTTGCACCTGCGAAGAGTGTGACAAATATCGGCTGCCAGTCAACCCCGAAGCAGTTAACACCAAAGCAACCAACCCAGAAGTCACCCCCCGCCTGATCCCAACGGGATTGCATGTCAGCAAACCATAGTGTACAGTCGTTCCAGTGGGAGACTGTAAAAAAATATGTGACTGCCAGCTCGAAAGTTAAGAGCTTCAACGGACGGTCGCATCGGGGGGGTGCCTTATGAAAGCGACTTACCAGCGGCTCCCGAAAGGGGAGCGGGTGGCCGACTTGCTCGATGATCCTATTGCACAAATGGTCATGCGTCGAGATGGCGTAACGCGTGAGGATGTTCTAGCGGTTATTTCAGAGACGCGTCGTAGGCTGTGTGGCGGCCCAAGGCGCCCAGCGGGCCTTTGTCACGAGCGGATAACGGGGCGTGCTTTGTCGCATGATGCGGGCCGTTCGGTTTGTTGCGGACAGGATTTTACTTGTTGCGAGTCGTGTCGCAAATCAGCAGGACGAGCTGCGCCAATTGGTCGCGCCCGGGGGGCGGGCTGAGCGACAGCATCAGAAAGAGATTGCGTCCCTTGCCGTCGGCTGTATAGGCAACGACCTCTGTTCTTTGGAGCGACAACGGCTTTACGAGCTGAACCACCATGTTGCTCTTTTTCAGTGAGCCGATGAGGGAGTTGGTCAGCATGTCGACTCGGCGCTGGTCGTCGCCCTTTATCTCCCAGCCAAACGCCTCCAGCGGTCCACAGACGCGCTGAATGTCACGGGCGGCCTGTCCTATATAACTGGCGAAGGCCGAGCCGTCGCCCAGCAGGTAGGGCTTGTCCCCAAAACCGAGCCCGGCTAGCACCGAGCCTTCGGCAACCGGCAGTGGCGTCGAACGGGCCGGCACGGCCGGAGCACCTATGGCCGGATTTGATGCATCCGCCGCTAACGCATCCGCCGCTAACGCATCCGCCGCTAACGCAACTGTACCCAGCCCAGTTATCAAGGTCAAAGCCATAGCCCCGGCGCGCATGGAGAAGCCCCCTATCAATCAAATCCTGTCGCATCCTATATACGTCCGACAGTGAAAGGTCTACGCCATGATTAAAATTCCGGGTGAAGCGGCAAATACCGATTTGGGTGCAGATGCGGGCGCCATCGCAGCGGCGATGGCCGATAAGGGCGCCATCGCAGCGGCGATGGCCGATAAGGGCGCCATCGCAGCGGCGATGGCCGGGGTTCGACGCCAAATCGAGGCGGCTTCGCAACAGTCGCCGGTTACGCTGGTTAAGCCGGTTACGCTGGTTGCGGTAAGCAAGTTGCAACCGGTGGCAAGGCTGGAGGCGGCCCTTATCGCCGGCCAGCGTGTATTCGGCGAAAACCGTGTTCAAGAAACTGCCGCCAAATGGCCTAGGCTGCGGGCCTGCTACCCTGATATCGAGTTGCACCTGATCGGCCCGCTCCAGACCAATAAGGTCCGTGAGGCCGTCGCCCTGTTTGACGTGATCGAAACTGTTGATCGGCAGAGGCTTGCGGCGGTGCTGGCCGACGAGATCACCCGCAGTGGTCGCCCCATCCGCTGCTTCATTCAAATAAACACCGGCGAGGAGTTGCAGAAGGCGGGTGTCACGCCCGCAAAACTGCCTGAACTGCTGGCTTTCTGCCGAGAGGTCGTCAAGTTGTCGGTTACTGGGTTGATGTGCATTCCGCCTTTGGATGAAGATCCCACTTTGCACTTTGCTCTATTGGCCGACCTTGCCCGCCGCCACCACCTTGACGAACTCAGCATGGGCATGAGCGGTGATTTTCCCCTAGCGATTCACTTTGGCGCCACTCATGTCCGGGTAGGAACCGCAATTTTCGGAAGTTCGGTCAACCCGTTAGACAGGGTTTAATTCTGCATTTATTCACTTGCGTGTAATATGGTAGAGTCTGATTCGTCGGGCGGCGCCCATACAACGTGTTGGCATTAATTATGGCGCTTGGTATTTCACGAGTAATGGACCCGGACAAATTTGCCAAGGTTTTGGCGCTTGCCGAATCCAGTCACCAGGGCGAGGCGCAATCGGCCCTTAGGGCTGCACGCATCATGCTTGCCCGCGCCGGACTGACTTTTCGAGATCTGGCGGCCCTCACTCATGCCCATGGAAATCGCTCTGGCGCGGTGTTTGGCGGCTCGTCATGGGCGGCCCAGCAGACTGCGCCGATCCAGCCGACCGCGCTGACCGAGCTGCTTGCTGAAGCCATTCTTGACGCCTCTACGCTGCGTCAGCAGGTGCTTAAGCTGGAAGCGCAAATCGGCGGGTTGAAGGAGCGGGTCGAGGAGCTGGTGGAGATTGTGGGGAGTCAGCGGTCAGAACTTGCGCGTCAGCGCATGGAGACTAAACGCTGGCACCAGTTGGCTCGCGAAACCGCCGAACAACTCTGGGATGTCGGCAAGGCGCTGGAAAACCATCGGACCAGCCGGAAGGCGACCGATAAGCGCCGTACGTTGATTGAAATGCTGCGCGATCCCACCACTGCCGACTGGAGCGATGACGAAATTGCCCGGCGGGCGGGCACATCCTGTCATGCTGTCCGATTCTGGCGCAGCCGGCTGGTAAAGTTCATTAACAGCCAGCCCCGGCGCTGTCACGGCGATCGTGGCCGGACCCCGTTCCAACGCCTCAACGGCGGCGGCTTACGCGGCTTACGCAGCCTGCGTAGCCTGCGTAGTGTTCGCAGTATTCGCAGCTTCCCTGACGACATCAAGCCTCGCTGAGGAAGGGTATCCCTAGGGCACCAACCGGTAACCTCCCGGCTCGGTTATCAGGATACGGGCCTTTGCCGGATCGTCTTCGATCTTCTGGCGCAGGCGGTAGATGTGAGTCTCCAGGGTGTGGGTGGCGATGGCGGCGCCATAGCCCCAGACCTCACCTAGCAGCTCCCCTCGCCCGACTACTTTCTGCACGGCCCGGTGAAGATAAATGAGGATTGCGGATTCTTTTTCGGTCAGGCGGACCTTGCGGCTATCCCTTTCATCAAGCAAAACCTTCGTGGTCGGGCGAAAGCTGTAGGGGCCGATGACGATCGCGTTGTCGTCGTTGTGCTCAAACTGGCGTAGTTGGGCGTGCAGTCGCGACAGCAGCACGCCGATTCGGAACGGCTTGGTCACATAGTCGCTGGCTCCCGACTCGGTGTTGTAAGTGGTTCCGGCTTCGGTACCGGTCAGCAGAATGACCGGACCGCGCATACCTTCTTGCCGAATCATCCGACACAATTCGTGTCCGTCCATGTCGGGCAGGCTTACATCAAGCAAAATGGCGTCGTAAGGTCGGCTGCGGAACTTGGCCAGCCCGTCGGCTGCGGTTGCCGCCTCGTCAATTTCGAAGCCCTCCCGCAAATGCAGGTGTTCGGCCAATGATTGGCGGAGGGCGTCGTCGTCGTCAACCAGGAGTATTCGTTTTGCTGGCGTCATGGTCGCCCTACCCCGGCCATCGTTGAATGGTCTGTCCATACTCAAGTCCCGGTGCCCGGTGTACTAAGCCGCCGCAGCCAACCGTTACCCCCCTTCCATACTTGAAGCGGCGGCGTCTGCCAATCGCGCCTTTGCTTTCCCTGAATGGGACCGTTAGGCTGAACGGATGCTGACCTGCTTTATTCCCCAGCATCTTTTCCCCAGTTTCTTATCCAGGCCTCGATCTTCCCAACCATGCCCATGCCGCCTGTCGTACAAAATCCTGCCGACGCATCGGCCCTGCGTCTCGTTGACCGCGCGCGCGTTGCGTTGCGTTGCGGAGAGGTCGTGGCCATTTTTGATGAGCCGGGAGCATTCGGCCTGGCGCTGGCGGTTGAAACGCTGACGCTCCAAGCTATGGCTCGCTTGCGCCTGTTGGCCGGTTGCGAGCCCGTGCTGGCTCTTACCCGGTGGCGGGCGGCTTCACTTGGCCTTGTGGCTATAGGTGGTTCCGGGGTGATTACGTTTTCGCCTTGCGTAGATGCCATCGTCGAGGCGCTTCAGGCAGTTTCGGTTGAGCCGGGCGGCCGGTTGCTGCCGTTCACCCATACGGGGGAGGGGGAGGGGGAGGCGGATGCCATCGCCGTTGCCGCCGTGCGTTTAACCAAGTTGGCGGCTCTGCTGCCGACCGTTGTGGTGGCTCTTGTCGACTCCGGGCTTCACCCGGATGCTGACTGGTGCCAACGTCAGGGATTGTTATTGCTGCGGGCATCATCCATTACTGATTACCAGCGACGGGAGGCGCGAGCCTTGCGCTTGGTTGCCGAGGCACCGGTGCCGTTGGCTGGCGCTCCGGATACCCGCATCCTAGCCTTTCGTCCCGGCAATGGCGGCCACGAGCACTTGGCAATGATTATAGGCAAGCCCCTGATCGATCAGCCGGTCCTGGTTCGGCTCCATTCCGAGTGTTTCACGGGTGATCTATTGGGCTCGCTGCGTTGCGACTGCGGCGACCAATTGCGCCGGGCCATCCATGATATTTCAGCCCAGGGTGGCGGTATCGTCCTTTATCTCGCCCAGGAGGGCCGCGGCATCGGCCTTGTCAACAAGCTGCGGACCTATGTGCTGCAAGATCAGGGCTATGACACCCTGGATGCCAATGAGATGTTGGGCTTCGAAGCCGATGAGCGGCTTTATCTGCCGGCGGTCGAGATGCTGCGCCAACTCGGCATCAATCGGGTGCGGCTGATGACCAACAATCCCGATAAGGTGGACCAGATTGTCCGGTGCGGCATCGAGGTGGTGGAGCGCGTTCCCCATGTTATCCCCAGTAACGACCACAACCAAGCCTATCTGCGAACCAAGGCGCTGCGCGGCGGCCACCTGTTTTAATCAGGTTCAACCCGGCAATTCATGCCGGGCAGTTGGTATTGGTTGCTTCCGGGCTAGGCACGCCGCCGAAAATCAATTGGCACGATATGTGCTTGCCGTGCGGTTGACCTTTGTCAAAGGCTTCCGTCATGTCCATAGACCCCTTCAGCCAAGCCTTTGCCAAAACCGATTGGAATAAGTTGGCGGCCACCGCTCCTGCACCAGCGGCCGTGGCTGCGGCCAAGGCGAGCGCCAGCAAGGCCGGGTCATCTAATGGTGGTGGCAAGGTAATCGGCGCCATTGATGATGGCGACTTACTGACCTTTAAGGACGTGATCGACATAATAAATCCTCTTCAGCACATTCCGATCGTCGAGGCTATTTATCGTCGGGTCACTGGCGACACCATCCGGCCCCAGGGTGAAATTCTTGGCGGCTTTCTCTATGGCGGCATTGTAGGGGGCGTGTTGGCCACTGCTGGCGTGATCTTCGATGAAACCGTTGGCTTCGATCCCGAGGAGGAATTTATCGCCTTCCTGTCCGGTGACGATTCGCCCAGCGGCATTTTGGATAGCCACGACGACTCGACCAAAACCGCCGCAGCCGAGCCGGGGCCGGCCCATGCAGCATTGTCTGCCGCAGCCGAGCCCGTTCAGTTGCCAAGCTCTGTGCCCAGCGCAATTATTGTTCCTACTCAGGCACTTGCCATTCCGATTACACCCCGCTCGCCCCTAGCCCTTCCGGTTGCGCCCCCCCCGCTTCAACAGATGAGCGCGGCTTCGCGTGGTCGCCAGAATTTGGTTATCGCCAACCAAAGCGCCTTGCAAATGCTGGCGCAGGACCTGGCGTCGGGCGGCCAG
>SESH01008568.1_pt1 | contig 19370 bp, 11 predicted proteins | sample 3171561 | NCBI WGS metagenome assembly SESH01 (sample SAMN10866947, study PRJNA518727) | freshwater metagenome | biome: subpolar coniferous forest; feature: holomictic lake; material: water; isolation source: holomictic Lake 442 2011 16.5 m and 2014 13 m | place: Canada: near Kenora, Ontario
GGCCGGGACGTTTTTTCTGGGAAGCCGCGGGGTTGGCCGGCAGCGTTTTCCCGTGCCGCCCGCCGGTGGCGCTTTTTCCCCGATGCCTGCCTCCCCCCTGCCGTCCCGCGCGTCTGTCTGGGAATGGGCCCAGACCGCCCTGCTGGTGGGCAATCTCGGTTGGACGACACTCTGTCTGGGCGGCTACCGGCCCGAAACCCTGCGGATCACGAGCGCGCTGAACGGCCTGCTGCTGGTGGTGCACCTGCTCGGCCGCGCGCTGGGGGGCGCCGGTCCCCGGCGGAGCCATCCCGCCGGATGGTGGCTGCTGCCGTTTCTGGCCTACGCCGCGGGGAACGTCCTCTGGCTGACGCCGGTGCCGTGGCTGGGCTGGTGGGACTGGCTGGGCTGGGCGCAGCTGATCCTGGTGTTTTGGGTGGTGCTGAACGGGGTGCGGGCGACGGCGACGCGGACGGTGCTGCTGGGCGGGCTGGTGGCGGCGGCGTCCGTGGCGGCCGCGCTGGCGTGCTACCAGCGTTTCGTGCGGCCGGACTGGCTGATGCTGGGCCGGATGCAGGCGGATCAATTTATCGGCCGGTCGAGCGGGAGCTTTGGCATCCCGAACAGCCTGGCGGCGCTGCTGCTGCTCCTGCTGCCGCTGCTGGCGGTGCTGGCGCTGCGCCGCGATGTGGGCGGGGGGCGGCGCGTGCTGGGCGGCGTCCTGGCGGCGGGGCTGGCGCTCGGGCTGGTGCTGACCGTCAGCCGGGGCGCGGGGCTGGCGCTCGGGCTGGTGCTGGCGGCCTGGCCGCTGGTGGCGGCGCGGGGCTCGCGGTGGCGCCGGGCGAGCCTGACGGCGCTGGCAACGCTGGGGGTCGTGGCGGCGTGCGGGGCCCTGTATTGGAGCGTGCCCAAGGTGCGCGAACGCGGGCGGCAGCTGGTGGCCGACGCGGGCGAGGTCACGCGCCCGATCATGTGGCGCGGCGCCTGGCAGATTTTCCGCGCGCACCCCGCCGTCGGCGGCGGCGCGGGGGCCTACAATGTGCTCTTCGAGGCCCACCGCCCCGGGCGCTACCAGGACGAGCCCCGGTGGGCGCACAATGACTACCTCAACACGCTGAGCGACTACGGCGCCGTGGGGTTCGCGCTGTTTTTCGGCGTCGGCGGGCTGCTGGCGTGGCGGGCCGGCCGGGGGCGGGCGCCGCGGCAGCGTGACTGGCTCGACGAGCCGCGGGTGGCCGGGGCGCTGGTGGCCGGGGGGGCGGCGTTCGCGCTGCAGCTCTTCGTGGATTTTCATCTCAAGATCCCGGCGCTCGCGATGGCCGTGGCGACGGTGGCGGCGCTGCTGGTCCAGCGCGCGTGGCCGGAGGACGAGGCGCCGGCGCCGGCGACTCGGGCTGGCCGGGCGGGCGCCCTTCTCGTGGCGCTGGCGGTGACGCTGGCGGTGATCGGGTGGGTGGAGCCCTATTATCGCGGCGAGGCGCTGCGGTATGCCGCGCGCCAGTCGCTCAACCGGCTGGCTGCGGGGCAGCCCAGTCTGGCCGAGCAGCGGGCGACGCTGGAGCGGGCCCGGGCCGACCTGGGCCGGGCCGTGCAGGTGGCCCCGGCCAATGCGCAGGCCTGGTCGGATCTGGCCTATGCCACGTCGCTGGGGGCGCGCGTGGAGCCGGCGCGGGCCGGGGAACTGGGCCGCGCGGCGGAAGCCGCGGCGCGGCGCGCCCTGGGGCTTTCCGCGGCCGTCCCGGAATTCTGGCTGCGGTGCGGCGTGGCGCTGGACATGCAGGGCCGGCGGGCGGAGGGCGGCGCGGCCCTGGTGCAGGCGCTGGTGCTCGCCCCGGCCAGCGCGAACGTCTGGTTCTATCACAGCTATCATCTCAGCCTGAACTCGGGCGACCCGGGACTCGCGCTCGCCGCGGTGGAGACCTGCTTGCGCCTTGACCCAGACAACGCCGAAGCGCAATTATTGCGCCATCGGCTGGTGGCTGGCCGGCGTGCGCCCTAACCCCAGGATTTCTATGCGAACCAAACTTTTATCGTGGATGCGGCTGTGTGGTTTAGCGGCGCTGCTGACGGCCACGGCCGCCACCGCCCAGGTGCCGCAAGGCCGGGTGGCCGGCCGCATCGTCGCGGCCAAGGTCAAGGGCACCGTCACCGCGGTCAACACGGCGGACCATTCCCAGCGCGAGCTGAAGGACAACGATGCGATCGCCCAGAACTACGTGGTGACGACGGCCCAGAACTCGAGCGTCATCCTGGTGTTCTCCAACGGCGCGACCATCAACCTCGCCCCGGATTCCACGCTCGCGATCGAGCAGTTCCTGCAGGATCCGTTCTCGACCTCCTATTCGATGGCCACGGCCACGGATGAGCCGTCCACCTCGGTCACGCAGCTCGCCCTGGTGCGCGGGGAGCTCGTCGGCAACGTCAAGCATCTCCGCAAGGACGGCCCCAACGGCTCGTCCTTCACCGTCAACACCCCGGTGGGCGCCGCCGGCATCCGCGGCACCACCTTCCGCATCGTGTTTCGGCCCGACAGCTCGGGCAAGGCGTTCTTCTCGCTCAGCACGGCGGAGGGCGAGGTCATCCTGACCGGGACCACGGCGGTGACCACGCCCGTGCCGACCGGCCAGGAAGTCGTGGTGACGGTGGAGGTGACGGTGGATGCGAAGACCGGGGTGGTGACGGTGACGGCGGCTCCCACGGTGGTGACGCAGGACATCCCGCCGGTGACGCAGGCGGCGATTGCCGTGGCGGCGCAGGAGATCGTGACGTCCAACGCCGCGGTGATCTTCACCTCGGTGAGCACGAGCACCAACACGCCGGCCCCGCCGCCGACGCCGGAGCCGCCGCCGGCCCCGCCGGCCCCGCCGGACAACACGACGCCCGGCGACGGCAAGTAGTCGCCGCTTATCCCGAGCGCCCGGATCGATCCCGATCCGGGCGCTTGTGTTTACGGGGCCCGCCGGTCCGGTCCGGGGCCCCGGGGCCGGGGCAAATCTGCTTTCATTCATCCGGGCCGCCCCGTAGTTTCGGGCGTCGTGCCCCCGCAGAAAAAGAAAACCGCCCTGTCGTGGCTGCGCTGGCTGCTGCTGCTGACGATCCCGGCGGTCTGGTGCGTGCTGGGCCACTTCGGGGTGCTGGACGTGCTGGAGAACCAGACGCTGAAGCTGCGCTACCGGTACCGCGGCGAGCTGGCGGCCCCGGTCAAGGTCCGGTACGTGGATGTGGACACGCGGGCGATCCAGGAGATGGGGGAGCGGCCCTGGAACCGCGGCGATTTCGCCCTGGCCGCGCAGACGCTCCTGGAGGTGGGGCAGGCGAAGGCGATCGGGTTCGACTTTGTGTTTTCCGACTATGGCGCCTCGAAGATGGTGTCCCGGGCCGAGCTGCGGCGGCGGAACCTCGAGTTCGGCAAGGTCATCTACCGGCATCCGGAGATCGTCCTCGGCGCCCAGTACAGCGGCGGGCAGGCCTACCTGCAGGAGGGGCAGCGCAATTTCCCCCTGTGGCGGAAAGGCTGGACCGACCGAACCAAGCACGACCTGCCGGAGCTGCCGCAGGACCCGCTGATCGGCCCGACCTATGGGACGGTCGGCCTGATTGACGTGGACACCGAATACGGCGGCAACGAGGTGCCGCGCTGGGTGCCGCTGTTTGCGGAGACGCCCAACCCGACCTACTACCACCTGTCCCTCAAGCTCGTCCTGATCGCGCTCGGCCTGCCGGACGACGCGGTGCGGGTGTCGCCGGACACCCTGCGGCTGGTCCGGCCCGACGGCACGGAGGCGGTGGCGATCCCGCTGCGCGAGCGGCAGCTGCTCGAGGTCAACTGGTTCTCGCGCTGGGAAAACCCGGAGCTCAACCCGCGGACCAGCCTGGCCGACGTGCTGCTGTACCAGCGGGACCTGACGGACGCGCGGCCCGAGGTGCGGGCGGCGGCGCAGGATTTTTTCAAGCCCTTCGCGGGCGCCATCATTCTCGTCGGCCCGGTGGATCCCATGCTGCAGGACCTGGCCCCGACCCCGTTCAACAACTCGCCCGTGCCGAAGGTGGGCCTGCACGGAAACCTCATCAAGACGATCGTCAGCGGGCGGTTTCTCCGGCACGTCCCGGAGCCGCTGGCGGCGGGGCTGACGTTCCTGCTCACGATCGCGGTCACCGGGCTGTCGGTGACGGCCGGGGTGAAGAGCATCCGCTACAAGGTGCTGGCCGGGGGGCTGCTCGCCGCGTTTGTGGCGGTGGCGTTCCTCGTGTTCGAGCGCTACGACCTGGTCCTGCCGCTGGGGCTGCCGGTGAGCGCGGTGTTCACCACGAGCTTTGCGGCGGTGGTCGGGCAGCTGCTGGAGGAGGAGAAGCAGAAGGGCCGGATCAAGGGCATGTTCGGCACCTACGTCTCGCCGCAGCTGGTGGAGGCGATGGTGGAGTCGGGCGAGAGCCCGCAGCTGGGCGGCCACGAGGCGGAGATCACGCCGTACTTCAGCGACATCCAGTCCTTCTCGTCCTTTTCCGAAAAGCTCCCGCCGGACCAGCTCGTCGAGCTGATGAACGAGTACCTCACCGCCTGCACCGACATCGTCCTGGCCGAGGGCGGGGCGCTGGACAAGTACATCGGCGACGCGGTGGTGGCGATGTTCGGCGGGCTGGTGCCGCTGCCGGACCACGCCTACCGGGCCTGCGTCGCCTCGCAGCGGGTGCACCGCCAGCTCGGCGAGCTGCGCGCGAAGTGGCAGGCCGAGGGCGGCAAGTGGCCGGAGATCGTCGGGCGGATGCAGTCGCGCATCGGCCTCAACAGCGGCCGGGCGACGGTGGGCAACATGGGCAGCCACGCGCGGTTCAACTACACCATGATGGGGGACAACGTGAACCTGGCCGCGCGCATGGAGTCGGGCGCCAAGGCCTACGGCGTGTACACCATGGTGACGGAGGCGACCAAGCTCGCCTGCGAGCAGCACGGCGGCGACCACGTCGTGTTCCGCTACCTCGACCGGATCGTGGTCAAGGGCCGGACGATCCCGGTGCCGATCTATGAAATCGTGGGGCTGAAGGAGCACGTGACGGCTGAGACCCGGGAGTGCCTGGACCTTTTCGCGCAGGGGATCGCGGGTTACCTGGCGCAGGACTGGGCCGGCGCGGAGGCGCAGTTCCGGCGCAGCGCGGCGCTCGAGCCCAACCAGCCCGGCCGGAACCCCGGCGTGGAGGGCAACCCCTCGCTGGCGCTGCTGGCGCGCTGTGCCGCGATGCGGGCGCACCCGCCCGGCGCGGGCTGGGACGGGGTGTACGTGATGAAGGAGAAATAGCGCGCGCCGCGCGCCCGGCCGCCGAGCGCGCCGGACCCGTCCCATCGACGCCGCCCGTCGCGGACGGCGTTACTTGAGGATCATTTCCTTGACCGTCTTGCCGGCGGGAATCATCGGCAGCACGTGCTCGGTGAAGGGGACGATGACGTCGAGGACGAACGGGCCGTCGTAGTCGAGCATCTCCTGGATGGCGGCCTTGAGCTCGCTCTTGTGGTGGACGCGGCGGCCCTTGACGCCGAAGCCCTCGGCGATCTTGACGAAGTTGGGGTAGAGACCGCCGAGGTTGTCGGGGCCGCCGACGTTCGACTCGTCGCCGAGGATGGTGTTGCCCCGCACGCTGCCGTAGAAGCGGTCCTCCCACTGCACGACCATGCCGAGGTGCTGGTTGTTCAGGATCATGGCCTTGGCCGCGATCTTCTCGATGTGCGCGGTGGCGAGCTCCTGGATGTTCATCATGAACGAGCCGTCGCCGTCGATGTCGATGACCTGGTGATGGGGGAAGGCGACCTTGGCGCCGAGGGCGGCGGGGTAGCCGAAGCCCATCGCGCCGAGCCCGAGCGAGCTGATGTAGCGGCGCGGCTGGTTGAACCGGTAGAACTGCGCGGCCCACATCTGGTGCTGGCCGACGCCGGTGGTGATGATGGCGTCGCCCTTGGTCAGCTCGTAGAGGGCGGCCACGGCCTCCTGCGGGACGATGTGCTGGCTCGGCTCGTAGCGGAAGGGCTGGGCCTTTTTCCACGCGGCGATCTGGGCGTGCCAGGCGGCGGTGTCGGGCGCCTGGAAGGCGGCGGCGAGCTGGTTGAGCCGGAGGAGGGCGTCCTTGAGGTCGCCGACGATCGGCAGGTGGACGCGCTTGTTCTTGTTGTGCTCGGAGGCGTCGATGTCGAGGTGGACGATCTTGGCGTGGGCGGCGAAGCGGTGGGTGTCGCCGGTGATGCGGTCGTCGAAGCGCGCGCCGATGCAGATCAGCAGGTCGCACTGTTCCACGGCCCAGTTGCCGTAGGCGGCCCCGTGCATGCCGAACCACTGCATGGAGAGCGGGTGGCTCTCGGGGAAGCCGCCCAGGCCCATCAGGGTGGTGGCGACGGGCACGTTGGTCTTCTCCGCGAACGCCCGCAGCGCGGTGTGCGCGCCGGAGGAGATGATGCCGCCGCCGGTGTAGAGGACGGGCTTCTTCGCGTCGGCGATGAGGGCCAGCACCTGGCGGAGCTGCTCGTCGGTGGCGGTCTGCGCCGCGGTGGCGTAGGCGTTGCGGAACTCCACCGTGGCGGGGAACACCGGCCGGAAGCGGGCCTGCTGGACGTCCTTGGGCAGGTCGATGATGACCGGGCCGGGCCGGCCGCTGCGGGCGAGATGGAAGGCCTCCTTGAAGATGCGCGGCAGCTCGTGCACGTCCATCACGAGGTAGGAGTGCTTCACGATCGGCAGCGTCATGCCGTAGAAGTCCGTTTCCTGGAACGCCATCTTGCCGATGAACTTTGAGTAGACCTGACCCGTGATCGCGACCAGCGGGATGGAGTCCATGTAGGCGTCGGCGATGGCCGAGACGAGGTTGGTGGCGCCGGGGCCGCTGGTGGCCATGCACACGCCGACCTTGCCGGAGGCGCGGGCGTAGCCCTCGGCCGCGAACGAGCCGCCCTGTTCGTGGCGGGGCAGGATAGTGCGGATCTTGTCGGTGCGCGCGAGCGACTGGTGCAGCTCCTGCGACGCGCCGCCGGGGTACGCAAAGATGACATCGACGCCCTCGCGGATGAGGCACTCGACGACGGCGTCGGAGCCCTTCATTTCACGGCCGGTCTCGGCCTGGGGCAAAGCAGCGGGGGGGGTGGGAGCGGATTTCATGGCAGGAGGAACCGACGAGGGGACGGCGAGATAACACAAGTTTGGCCCCCGGTGGCAAGCCGCCTTCGCGGCGGGCGCGGCCCGCCGCCGGGACGATTTCGGTTGGCGGGATTCGGCGGGAACGGCACGTTGGGCGGATGACCAAGCTGCTGTTCATCGGGGACATTGTCGGCCGACCGGGGCGGGACGTGGTCCTGGCGCGGCTCGCGGACGTGCGCCGGGAGCACGGGATCGACCTGGTCGTGGCCAACGCGGAGAATGCCGCGGCCGGCTCCGGCCTCACGGGAACCATCGCCCAGTCGCTCCTCGCGGCGGGGGTCGACGGGCTCACGCTGGGCGACCATATCTGGGACCAGCGGGGCTGGGAGCAGGAGATCACGCAGTTTGCGCGGGTGTGCCGCCCGGCCAACCTGCCGGCGACGAATCCCGGCCGGGACCACCTGATCATCGAGCAGGGCGGGCTGCGCGTGGCGGTTTTCACCGTCCTCGGCCGCACCTTCATGGGCCTGAAGGCGGAGTGTCCGTTCCTGTGCGCGGACCGCATGCTGGAGCGGCTGCAGGGCCAGGCGGAGGCGGTGCTGGTTGAGATCCATGCCGAGGCGACCTCGGAGAAGCAGGCGCTGGGCTGGTATCTGGACGGCCGGGTGGCGGCGGTGGTGGGCACGCACACCCATGTGCCGACGGCGGATGCCCGGGTGCTGCCCCAGGGCACGGCCTTCATCTGCGATGTGGGCATGACGGGTCCCTATGCGAGCGTGCTGGGGCGCGAAGTGGCGCCGGTGGTGGCGCGGTTTGTCGATGGCCGGCCCCGGCGCTTCGAGATCGCGACGGAGGACGTGCGGCTTTCCGGCGTGGTGGTCGAGCTGGGCGCCAACCCGGCGCACGCGGCCAAGATCGAGCTGCTGACGGTGCGGGCCTAGGCGCCGCGCCGCGGACGGGTGCCGGCGGCCCGGGACCCCGGTCAGCGGTGCTCCACGCCGGCTTCCAGGTAGGAGCCGAGGTGCCGGTAGCGCTCGTAGCGCGTGTTGACCAGGGTGTCGGCGTCGAGGGCGCGGAGCTCGCCGAGGTGCTTCTGCAGCGCGGCCTTGAGCGCGGCGGCGGCCTGGGCCGGGTCGGTTTGGGCGCCGCCGAACGGCTCGGGCAGGACCTCGTCGACCACGCCGAGGCTGGCGAGGGTGGTGGCGTTCAGCTGCAGCGCCGCGGCGGCCTTGGGGGCGGCGGCGCGGTCCTTCCAGAGGATGGCGGCGCAGCCCTCGGGGGAGATGACCGAGTAGTAGCTGTTTTCGAAGATGAGCACGCGGTCGGTCACGCCGATGCCGAGGGCGCCGCCGGAGCCGCCCTCGCCCACGACGACGGCGATGGACGGGACGCGGAGCATGGCCATTTCGCGCAGGTTGACGGCGATGGCCTCGGAGACGTGGCGGGCCTCGGACTCGATGCCGGGGTAGGCGCCGGGGGTGTCGATGAAGGTGAGGACGGGCAGCTGGAAGCGCTCCGCGGTCTTCAGCAGCCGCAGCGCCTTGCGGTAGCCCTCGGGCTGGGGCATGCCGAAGTTGCGCAGGATGTTCTCCTTGGTGTCGCGGCCCTTCTGCTGGGCGATGATCATGACGGCCTCGCCGTTGAAAAACGCGGTGCCGCCGATGAGCGCGCGGTCGTCCCGGAACTGGCGGTCGCCGTGGAGCTCCTGGAAGCCCTCGCAGATCATCCCGACGTAATCGAGGGCGTAGGGCCGCTTCGGGTGGCGGGCGATCTGGACCCGCTGCCACGGCGTCAGGTTGGAATAGATGTCCCGCTGGGCCTGCTCGATGAGCTTTTCCATCGCCCGGACCTCGGTGGACAGGTCGAGGTTGTTCTCCAGCGACTTTTGGTGCAGGGAGTCGAGCTCCTTGGTGAGTTCGCGCAGGGGTTTCTCGAACTCCAGGACGTAAACCGGCTTTTCCATTGGGCTGAAACTACCGGTGCCTCCGGGAGGGTGTCAACGGGCGGGGCGGATCACCCGATCCCGCCGGGGGCCCGGTCCGGATGCCGCAGCTGGTCCTTCCAGCTCCCGATCTTCGCCTGGGCGCCAAAGTGCTCGGCCCGGGCCTTGTCGCCGCGCTCCATCCAGATGCGGGAGAGGGTGGTGTTGAGGAACAGGTCGCCGGGCTGGAGTTGGTGGGCCCGCTCGGCGGCGGCGAGCGCGGGATCCAGCTGGCGGAGCGAGAAGTGGACCTCGGCCAGGGCGTGCCAGGCCTCGAACGAGGCCGGGGCGGCCGCCGTGGCCGCGGTGAGCTTGGCGACCGCGGTCGCGGCGTCGCCGCCGGCGAAGTCCGCCGTGGCGTCCTCGATCAGCGTCTGCAGCGCGTCCTCGGTCATCGGTGAGCGGAGCGGCGGGAGCCTCAGGGCTTGGCGGCGGCGGGGGCGGTCGGGGTCGCGGGCTTGACGAAGGACTCGATGGCGATCGAGACGGTGACCTCGTCACCCAGCGCCTTGCCGAGCATGGCCGGGCCGGCGAGGTCGAACTCGGACTTCTTGATGACGGTGCTGGCCTCCCAGGCGGAGAGCTGCATCCCACGCATGCCCGGGCCGAAGCCGAGGAGCGTGGTCTTGAGCACGACCTCCTTGGTCACGCCCTTGATAGTGAGGAGGCCGGTCACGTCGAAGGTGTCGGGCCCGGTCTGCTTCCACGCCTTGCTTTGGAAGGTCATGGTCGCGTACTGCGCGAGATTGAAGAACTGGTCCGTCCAGAGGTGTTCCTCGCGCTTGGGGCTGGCGGTGTTGAGCGAGGCGACGTCGATCGTGGCGTGGACCGAGCTGTTTTCGAGGTGGTCCCGGTCAACCGTGATGGTGCCGGCGGGCTTGGTGAAGCCGCCGGTGAACTTCGAGATGATGTGGCGGAGGCTGAACTGGACGGACGAATGGACGGGGTCGATCGTGTAGGTCTCGACCGCGGCGCGGGCGGAGGCGAGCAGGCCGAGGGACAGGAGGGAGGCGAGGAGGAGGCGGGTGGGTGAGGGCATGAGGAAGGAAGAGCGGCGGAGTGAAACCAGCTTTTCCCCGAGCGCAACCTACAGGATCAACATGGCGTCGCCGTAGCTGAAGAACCGGTAGTCGCGGGCGATGGCCTCGGCGTAGATCTGGTGTAGCCAAGGGATGCCGTCGGTCGAGCCCGGGGCGAGGAACGCGGCCACCAGGCAGAGCAGGGTGGAGCGGGGCTGGTGGAAGTTGGTGATCAGGACGTCCACGCCGCGGAAGACATAGGGCGGATAGATGAAGATCCCCGCCTCGGCGACGCCGTCGCCCGGCGGGCGGTCCGCCGGCGGCCGGCTGAGGTGGTCCTCGAGGGTCCGGACGGTGGTGGTGCCGACGGCCACGCGCCGGCCCGGCGGGTGGGCGAGGGCCTGGCGGGTGGCGGCGGGGAGCTCGTAGCGCTCGCGGTGGATGGCGTGGGCCTCGATGGTCTCGGTGAGGATGGGCCGGAAGGTGCCGAGGCCGACGTGGAGGGTGACCTCGGCGGTGTGCACCCCCTGGGCGGCGAGCGTGGCGAGCAGTTCCGGGGTGAAGTGCAGCCCGGCGGTGGGGGCGGCGACGGCGACGGGGCGGGCCGGGTTGGCGTAGACGGTCTGGTAGCGGGCGCGGTCCTCGTCCCGCCGCGAGTCGTCGGCGCGCTGGATGTAGGGGGGCAGGGGCACGTCGCCGAGCTGGTGGGCGAGGGCGGTGAGGGGCTGCTGGTCGCGGGTGGTGAAGCGCACCCAGGCAGAGCCGTCGGGCTCCTTGGCCCGGATCTCGCCGTGGAACGCGCCGGAGGGGTGGTCGAAGGTGGCGCCGACGGGCAGCTTTTTGCCGGGCTTTATCAGGCAGCGCCAGAGCAGCCCGTCCTCGGCGGGGTGGAGGAGGAAGCATTCGACCTGGCCGCCGGTGGGCCGCCGGGCGTGGAGGCGGGCGGGCAGGACGGAGGCGTTGTTGCGAAACAGCGTGTCGCCGGCGCGGAGGAAGCGGGGCAGGTCGCCGAAGGTGTGGTGGGCCACCGTGTGGGCCGCGCGGTCGACGACCAGCAGCCGGGACTGGTCGCGCCGGGGGGCCGGCGTCTGGGCGATCAGGTGCGGCGGCAGGGCGTAGTCGAAGAGGTCGGTGGAAAGCGGAGGCACGCCCCGCCAACACGCCCCAACCGGCGCCGGGAGGCGAGACGGATTTTGGGCGGGACGGCGCGGCGGGGCCGCACCTGACCCAAGGGACAGCTTACGCGCCCCGCGGCTTCCGGTAGGATCGGGGGATGAGCTTGCGCCCTATGCCGTGGGTGGCCGCCGCCGGTGCCCAGACCCGCGGGCACGGGGCGCCGGCGCGGCTGCTGGCCGGCCTGCTCTGTGGCGTTTTGACCGGCCTCGGGGCTCGGGCGGCTGTGGCGCTGCCGCCGCCGGAGGGACTCGCGGTGAGCGCGGTGACGGAGACGGGCTGCTGGCTCAGTTGGCGGGCCGCGCCCGACCGGGCGAAGGGGGTGGACTATGAAGTCTTCCGGAATGGGATCTCGGCCGGCACCACGACGAGCCCGGGCAAGCGTTTCACCTCGCTGGCCCCGGCGACCACCCACGTGCTGACGGTCCGGGCTCGTGAGCGCCAGGGCAGCTGGTCCGCGCCCAGCATGCCGCTGTCCGTGACCACGCGTCCGGACCTCGCCCCGCCCACCGTGCCCGGCGGCCTGGCCGCGCACCGGCTCAAGCGGGGGGGCCTTGTGCTGACGTGGGCGGCGTCGGCGGACAACGTGAAGGTGACCCGCTACGAGGTATTCCGCAACGGGGCCTCGCTCGGCTCCACGCCGGTCCCGCGGCAGCTCATCCGGGGTTTGCCGCCGGGCGCGACCCACGTCCTAGCCGTCCGGGCGGGAGATGCGGCCGGCAACTGGTCCGCGCTCAGCCCGGTCGCCACGGTGGCGATACCGGCCGACACCCAGCCGCCCACGGTGCCGGGGGACCTGCGCGCCCTGGGGGTGAGCGTGACCCGCCTCACCCTGCAGTGGGCGCCGGCGCGGGACAACTGGCAGGTCTCGGGCTACGAGGTGTTCCGCGACGGCGTCTCGCAGGGCATCGCGCCCGGGGCCTCCCGGATCCTCACGGGCCTCGCCCCCGCCACCGCCTATGGGCTGACCGTCCGCGCCTGCGACCCGGCGGGGAATTGGTCGCGGCCCAGCGCCGCCCTCCGGGTCGTGACGGCGGCGGACACGGTCCGGCCCTCGGCGCCGACCGGGCTGGTTGCGAGTGCGGTGGGTCCGAGGGGGTTCACCCTGGGCTGGGCGGCGGCGACGGACAACGTGGGGGTCACCCGCTATGAAGTTTGCCGGAGTGGGATTCCGGTGGGGACGACGTCGGCGTGTTCCCTGGCGCTCACGGGCCTGGCTGCGGGAACCATCCACCCGGTCAGCGTGCGGGCGGGCGACGCCGCGGGCAACTGGTCGGCCCGCAGCGCGGTCCTGACGGTGAAGACGGCTGCGGCGGACGTCACGCCACCGTCGGTACCCGGCGGGCTGGCGAGCAGCGAGCTGACCGCCACGGGATGCACGCTGACCTGGGCGCCGGCGAGCGACGACCTCGGGGTGACGGCGTACGAAGTATTCCGGAACGGCGTCTCGCTGGGCACGACCACCCTGACCACGATGAAGGTGACCGGGCCGGCGCCCGGCTCCAGCTACTGCCTGACGGTGCGGGCGGGCGACGCCGCGGGCCATTGGTCGGACCCCAGTCTCGGGCTGGACGTGAGGTTCAACGGGGTGCCCTTCAACGCGGGGTTTGAGCCGGAAGAAGGCTACCGACTGGGCGCCTTGCAGGACCAGAACGGGTGGACCGTGACCGGGGCCGCGGAGATCGTCCCCTCGCCGGTTTATCGGGGGCGGCAGGCGGTGGCGGTGCCGCCGGCGGCGCCGACCTCCTTCGCCACCCGCGCGTTTGCACGTTCGGGTCCGGGAGTGGTGTTCCTCGACCTGCTGGCCCTGCCGGCCGTCGCGGCGACACCCGAGGCGGGGGTGTTTCTCGAGACCGAAGCGACGGCGGTTGCCCTGAGCCGCGCGGCGGGGGCGGGACGGCTGCAGGTGTTCAACGGTGATGGTCAGGGCGGCGGTGCCTGGCTCACCCCGGCGGCGGGCCCGGTGCCGGAGGTGTCCGGCCGGTCGGCCGATTGGCTGCGGCTGACGATCCGGTCCGATTATGCGGCCAGGCGCTGGGACCTCTATCTTGACGGGCGGATGATTGCCGCGGACCTCGGTTTCGTGGCCGAGGCGCCGGCGGGGCTTGCGGCGGTCACCCTGGGCGGCCACTCGACCGTGACCACGGGATTTGATGAACTGCGGGTGGCCACCGAGAATCCGCTCTTTGCCGATGCGGACGGGGACGGCATGGAGGATGAGTGGGAGACAACCGGGGGGCTCGACTCCGCGCGGGACGACCGCCAGGGGGATCGCGACGGCGACGGCCTGAGCAATGTGCGGGAATACCTGCTGGGCACGGACCCGGGTCAGACCGACACGGACGGTGATGGGCTGGAGGATGCCGCGGAAGTCGCGCGGGGGACCGATCCAGCCCGGGCGGATTCGGATGGCGACGGGATGCCGGACGGATGGGAAGTGGCGCACGGGCTGGATCCCCGCGCAGCCACCGATGCGGCGGAGGACGCCGATGGCGACGGGGCGACGAACCTGCAGGAGTCCGCGGATGGGACCAACCCGCTCGATTACTACGATGGCCGCGCCTTCGCGAACGTGGACGCCGCCGATCCGGCGGGCATTGCCTATGGCTACGATGCGTCGGGCCGGCTGGCCCGCGCGACCTATCCCGGCGGCTGGGCGGTGTACTATGAGCACGATGCCGCCAGCAACCTGACCGACGTGGCGGTGACCGACGGCCCGATCCGGGACTGGCGGGTGGCGCAGGACCTGCCGGCGGACGGCACCGACGAAGGGGCGGATGACGCCGTCGTCGCGGGTGACGGCCTGCCGAATCTGGCCAAGTACGCGTTTGGCTTGGCAGCGCATGTTCGGGAGTCCGGGGATTTTCCGGTGGTGGCCCGGACGCTCCTGGGTGGCTCCAGCTATCTTTCGCTGACCTACCCGCGGCCCGACCCTGCGCCGGCGGATCTCCGGTACACGGTCGAAGTTTCGGCCGAAGGGGTGAACTGGAATTCCGCGGCTGGGGCCACCGCCATGGTGGGCACGACGGTGGCTGGCGGCCGGGCCACCTGCACGGTGCGTGATGCCACGCCGGCCGGGCAACCGATCCTGCACCGGCGCATCCGGCTCCGGCTCGAACGCATGCCCCTGCCATGAAAGTGCTCACGCGAGAGGATTCGCCCCGCTGGGTCTGGCGTGCGGCCGGCCGGGGAGGGTGCGCCCTGCGTCTGGCCCTGCTGGCGATGCTCGGGCTTGGCCCCCACCTGCGGGCCGGGACGATCGGGCTCACGGGAAAGCTGACCACGGCTGAGTACAACTGGTACGCCCCGAGCGCCTACTGGTTCACCACCTATGCATTCAGCGGGACGATCGCCGACCGCGCGGATGCGAGCGGAAAAATTGCCGGGAGCGGAGTGCGGACGGAGTGGCGGGACGTCAGTGGCGTGCCGCTGCAGGGGGACGGGCGCTACAGCCGGTACACCGGGACCTTCCACCTGAAGGTCAACTATGCCCAGTCGCCGACCGTGCCGGTGACCGCCACGGTGCTGACCGTCCATTTCACCAACGGGGTGGCGGATGGGGCGTGGCCGGGGGAAGGGGTGGACGGAACCCCCAGCCAGACGGGCCGGCTCAGCGTGGCCAAGCTCAAGGTCGACGATCCTCATCGGCTCGTGAAACTCGGCGATCCGGTGCAGATCGCGACAGGCGCGGTCACGGACGAGCGGACGCTCTTTGCCTTCGCCGGCGCGCGCTCCTGGCAGTTCGGCCTCTCCTATCACTCGGCGCTGGCGAGCAGCCAGACCTCGGACGGCCCGGTCGGCATCGGCTGGACCCACTCCTTCGAAGCCCGGGTGGTGGCCAGCGGCGCGAATCTCGTCCTGCAGTGGAACAGCGTCCGGGCAAATACCTTCACGCCCGATCCCGCGACGGCGGGCACCTACCGCTCAACCGAGACGGCCGCGCAGCAGGATGTGCTGGCCGTGCAACCAGGCGGGGGTTGGCTGCTGACCCGGCGCGACCAATCCAGCCAACGCTTCAATGCCGCCGGCCGCCTCGTCGAGGACCGCGATCCCCACGCCCGCAGGCTGGCCCTGACCTACGATGCCAGCGGGCGCATCGCCACGCTCGTCGATCCGGTCGCGGGGGCAGGCCTCGCCTTCGGCTACGTGGCGGGCACCCCCGCGATCGCGACCCTCACGGATGGCACCGGCGCGGTGGTCACCATCGATTATGAAACGAGGGCGGGTCCCACCCGGCTCCTGCGTCGCTTGGTCAATCCGAATGGGCAGCAGGTCACATTCACCTACAACGCAAACCGTGCGCTGCTGACCGTGTGCGACCACGAGGGAACGGTGCTCACCGCCAACACCTACGATGCCCTGGACCGGGTCGTCGCCCAGGACGATGGCGTTGCCGGCAACCAGCCCCTGGGCTTCGCCTACTCGGAACAAGGCCTAGCCGGGGGCAACCTGTACGCCGCGTCCGACGGGGCCCGCGGCACCCCGCTCATCCTGCCGTCGTTGCCGTTCCTGCGGACGGAGACCTTCACCAACCACGACGGCCGGACAATCCAGAACACGTTTGATCCCGTGAGCGGCCGCCTGGTCGCCGCGGCCCTCGACGGGCAGGTCACCACGCTCACCTATGACGTGCAGGGCCAGGTGGCCGCGGTGACCGATCCCGCGGGCCGGGCCTGGCCGGTGACGCCGGGCATCACGGTCGAGACGACCGACCGCACCGGGCAGCGATCCACCCGGTGGTTTGACCCGGAATACAACCTGCGATCGTTCACCAATCCGCTCCAGCAGACGACCCGCTATGCGTACGATCTCCAGCACAACGTGACGGCGGTGACCGACGCGCTGGAGCGCACCACGCGTTTCACCCATGACGCCGCCGGCAATGTGCTCACGGCGACGGATCCTGCGGGCCAGGTGACCTCCCACACCTACGACGCCCGCAACAACCGGCTCACGACCACCGATCCGCTCGGGCAGGTCACGCGCCGCACCTATGACGAGTGGAACAACCTGCGCTCGCTCACGGAGGCGCGGGGGGCCGAGACCACGTGGACCTATGATGCGAACTCACGGCCGCTCACGTGGACGCTCCCGCGCGGCGGGGTCCACCACTACACCTATGATGCCGGCCGGCTGGCGCAAAGCACGGACCCCGGCGGCGTCGTCACGAAATACCGTTACGATGCCGCCGGGCGGCGGCTGCAGCGCGAGGATGCCGCCGGGCGGTGCACGACCCACACCTATGATGCCAGCGGCAACCTCCTCACGCTCACGAATGCGCTGAACGAGACGACCACCCAGACCTACGACCACCGTCACCGCCTCCGGACCTGCACCGACGCGACCGGCGCCGTCACCACCCACACCTACGACCCGAACGGCAACCGGCTCACATCCACCGACGCCCTGGGCCACGTGACTACCTGGACCTATGACGGGGAGGATCGACTCCTGACGGTTCGTGACGCGCTGGAGCACACCACGCGCTTCACCTATGATGCGGCGGGCCGGCTCACCGGGACGACCGACGCGGCGGGCAATCTCACCGCCTACGAGTATGACGCGGCGGGCCAGCCCAGTGCCGTGATTGACGCGCTCGGCCGGCGCACGACGAGCGAACGCGAGGGGCGGGGGCTGCTGGCGAAGGTGACGGACCCGCTGGGTCGCTGCAGCGGGTACGAATATGATGCACTCGGGCGCCGCACAGGGGAGAGGGACGCGCTGGAGCGGACGACCGGCTATGCCTACGATGCGCTGGGCCGGTTGACGCGCGTCACGGATGCCGGCGGGCGGGTGGCCGCGCAGGCCTACGACGTCGATGGCAACCGCACGTCGTTCACCAATCCCTTGGGAAACGTCACCACGCTGGCCAGCGACCCCGCCGGCCGGCTGGCCACGGTCACCACGGCGGAAGGGCGTGCGACCGGTCAGGTCTACGAGGCCCGCGGCCTGCTGGCGACGGTGAGCGGGCCCTCCGGCCAGACGACGGACTGCCGCTACGACGCGGCGCAGCGCCTGGACCGCCTGACCGACGGCGTCGGGGTCAGGACGTTCACCCGCGATGCAGCCGGCCGGGTGCTGACGGTGGGGGAAGGGACGCGGACGCTGGCCCGGGCCTACGATGCGCTGGGGCGGCTGGTGGCCTTCACCGATGGCGACGGCAACCGCATCGGCTACGCTTACGACGCCGTGGGCCATCTCACCCGGCTCACCTACCCGGATGGCCGCCAGGTCAGTTACCGCTACGACGCCGCGGGGCAGCTCAGCCACGTGACCGACTGGGCCGGCCGCGAGACAGCCTATGCTTATGATGCGGTCGGACGGGTTACCCTGATGCTGCGGCCGAATGGAACGAAGCAGACTCGTCAGTATGATGCGGCGGGGCGCGTGACGGAGTTGAAGGAGATTGGTCCGGACGGGATCGAGTCACTTCTCGCCGTGAGTCATCGCTATGATGCGGGCGGTCAGTTGACGGGGGAGGCGGTCAGCCCGGCCCTTGATGCGCCCGTGTCCGCGCTGAACCAGACTTTTGACCGGGACAACCGGCTGCGCACGCACAACGGCGCGGTGGCCGACTGCGACGCGGCTGGCAACCTGCGAACTATCGCCTTCGGGGTGACTCCGGCGAGCTACACCTATGACACCCGCAACCGGCTCACGGGTGCGGGCGGCCTGACCTACACCTATGATGCCGAGAATCGCCGCGTGGGGCTGACTGACGCGAAGGGCGCCACGCGCTACGTCGTCAATCCGAACGCCGCCCTCGACCAAGTCCTGCGGCGCACCGCCCCCGACGGGAGCCAGACCTGCTACGTCTATGGTTTGGGGCTTCTGCACGAGGAGAGCGGTGCCGGGGTGCGGTACTACCACTGCGATCGCCGGGGCAACACGGTGGCGCTGACGGACAGTCGGGGTGTCGTGACGGATCGGATGGGTTATGGGCCCCATGGGGAGCGACTGGGGCGCACCGGCACCCTGGCCACGCCGTTTTTGTTCAGCGGGGAGTGGGGGGTCCAAACCGATGGCAATGGTCTCTCCTATCATCGGGCCCGGTACTATCATCCGGCGCTGCGGCGGTTCCTGAACGAGGATCCGCTCCTGGGGCGGATTGCAGTGCCGGCGAGCTTGAACCGGTGGGCGTACACCCGCGGGAATCCCGTGAGTTTCATCGACCCGACGGGCGACTATGACCGCGACGTGCACTACGACCTCACCCGCAGCCTCGCGCTGCGCGCGGGGTGGACGCCGGCCGAGGCCGCGCAGATCGCGGCGGCGGACCAGCGCGTGGACGACGACGTGCGGACAGGTCCTTATGGCGACAGAACGGCCAGCAATAATTACCACTTTTCCGCCGGTGAATTTCGGGAGCGCCTGCGACGGGAGGCCTACGCGGGCGGTAACAACACGTTGTTCGGGCAATATCTGCATGCGGAGCAGGACAGCTATTCCCACCAGCGTGGCCAGACAGGTCGCGACGGTGAGCCCTACACCCCACTGGTGGGGCATTTTTTCGCGGGCTTTGCCCCGGACCAGACCGACCTGCGCCCGGAACTGTCGGTCCAGATGGCGGAGCGCACCTATCAGGAACTGCGAAAGTTCAACGAACTGACCCGTGGCCGGAAAACGTGCGACGACTGGAACAATATCCGGCCGGTGGTCGCACATCGGGTCAGAATCAAGTCACCGGATTAGTGCTCCTCCCCATGAAAAAACAAATGTTCGGACTCCTCAGTATCTTGCCCGCGGTGACCACGGTCGTGACCTATTTTTTGGTCAACTGCGTAAATTTTGGACTCGTGACGAAGTGGTGGCTCTTTGGCTGCCATTTGCTGGTGTCACTGCTGGGACTGCTGATTGGTCTGTGGGCTGTGGTTGTGCGCCAGTGGTGGGGCTTGGTCGCGGTGGTGGTCTGCGGCCATTTTCTGTGGATCCAGTTTTTCGGGGGACGGTTCTGGCTGAGGTGAGTGCGAGGCGCCACGTCGCCCCGGACGCGGTTGGGACTGAAACTGGGTCGGCGCGGGTGCTTGGTGCTGTGATGCGTGGACACCGGTGCCAGGGCGGGTTGGTGGGCGAGTTTCCGGCCTTGACCAGCGGGGGGGGCGG
>SESH01010585.1_pt1 | contig 19364 bp, 19 predicted proteins | sample 3171561 | NCBI WGS metagenome assembly SESH01 (sample SAMN10866947, study PRJNA518727) | freshwater metagenome | biome: subpolar coniferous forest; feature: holomictic lake; material: water; isolation source: holomictic Lake 442 2011 16.5 m and 2014 13 m | place: Canada: near Kenora, Ontario
GCGCTTTTGCCGCTTTACCGTCACCGGTGTCGAAGAGATCGACTACAAGGACATTGATACCTTGCGTGACTTCATTGCAGAAAATGGCAAGATCATTCCGGCACGATTGACCGGTACGCGCGCCATTTTTCAGCGTCAACTCAATACCGCTATCAAGCGTGCGCGTTTTCTCGCGCTGCTGCCGTACAGCGACCAGCACAAAATCTAAGGAATACGACCATGCAAATCATTCTGCTCGACAAGGTCGTCAACCTTGGCAATCTCGGTGAAATCGTCCGCGTCAAGGACGGTTACGCACGCAACTTTCTGATCCCTTCGGGCCGCGCACGTCGTGCCACCGCGACGGCCAAACAGGAATTTGAAGTCAAGCGCGCCGAACTCGAAAAAGCCGCCGCGGCGAAGCTGGCTGAAGCCCAGGCGGTGGGTGAGAAACTGGCAGGTACCACGGTCAAGCTGACCCAGAAAGCCGGCGTCGATGGCCGTTTGTTCGGATCTGTGACGAACGCCGATATCGCTGAAGAACTGATCAAGAACGGTTACCAGGTGGTCAAGGCGCAAATCCGGATGCCCAATGGTCCGATCAAGGTGGTTGGCGACAGCACCGTCAGCGTCGCCTTGCATACCGACGTGGTAGTTGGCATCACAGTTTCAGTCTACGGCGAAACTGTCTAAACAGACGCAAGTCTTGTGGGCCACCGGGGTTGTCAAGCCCCGGTGGCCTTTTTCTCGTCTGGCTCGACTTGTCCCGCAATTTCCACAGTTTATACACAGTCTTTCAAGCGCTTCTGCCCAGCATTTCACTCGACGTCAAAGCGTCGCTGGCGTAGTATTGAAGGTTCAAAGGAAACCCCATGTCCGCTGTACTTTCTGCTGTGTCCGATGACTACGGTCAAGACCGACAAGTAGCCCAATTGCGCATTCCGCCGCACTCGATCGAGTCGGAATCCAGTGTCCTGGGCGGTCTGTTGCTGGACAACGGCGCCTGGGATCGCGTCAGCGATCTGCTGCAGGAAAACGACTTCTACCGCTTTGAGCACCGTATGGTCTTTGCTGCCATTGGTGCTTTGATCAACCTGTCCAGACCGGCCGATGTCATCACTGTTTTTGAGCAGTTGTCGGGGCAGGGCAGGGCCGAGGAAGTCGGTGGTCTGGTCTATCTGAATGCGCTGGCTCAATACGTGCCAAGCGCCGGCAATATCCGACGCTACGCAGAAATTGTCCGGGAGCGAGCGATCCTGCGCAAACTGGTCAGTGCCAGTGATGAGATAAGCACCAATGCCTTCAACCCGAAGGGGCGGCCAGTGGCCAGCATTCTGGATGAAGCCGAGCAGAAGATATTCAACATCGGCGAAGAAGGTGCGCGCACAAAGCAGGGCTTTCAGGCCATGGATACGCTGGTGGTTGCGCTGCTGGACCGGGTCACGGAGATGGCCGACAACCCAAACGATGTGACGGGTGTGCCGACTGGTTTTTATGATCTGGATCGACTGACTGCCGGATTTCAGGCCGGTGACCTGATTGTGCTCGCGGCCCGTCCGTCCATGGGCAAGACGGCACTGGCCATCAATATTGCCGAGCATGTCGCTCTCAACGAAGGTTTGCCGGTGGCGGTGTTCTCCATGGAAATGGGGGCCGCGCAGTTGGCGGTGCGGATCGTTGGCTCGATTGGCAGAATCGATCAGAGTCACTTGCGTACCGGAAAACTGACCGACGACGAGTGGCCGCGCTTGACCGAGGCGATTGAAAAATTGCGCACGATCTCGCTGCATATCGACGAGACTGCGGGCCTGACGTCCAGCGAATTGCGCGCCAACGCCAGGCGCCTGTCGCGCAAGTGCGGCAAGCTCGGTCTGATTGTGGTGGACTATCTGCAACTGATGAGCGGGTCGTCGAGCGACGGTGAAAATCGCGCCACTGAACTCGGCGAGATTTCGCGCGGCCTGAAGATGCTGGCCAAAGAGTTGCAGTGCCCGGTGATGGCATTGTCGCAGCTCAATCGCAGCGTGGAAACTCGCCCTGACAAGCGCCCGATGATGAGCGATTTGCGCGAGTCCGGTGCGATTGAGCAGGATGCCGACATCATCATGTTCATATATCGCGACGAGTATTACACCAAGGACGCCTGCAAGGAGCCCGGAGTGGCCGAGGTCATCATCGCCAAGCAGCGCAATGGTCCTACCGGCATGGTCAAGCTCGCCTTCCTCAAACCGATCACCAAGTTTGAGTCACTGGCACAGGGTGGCGGTGGAGATTTTTGACGCTTTTCCGGCCAGGCCCTTAGCTACAGAACTTCGCTGGCAAAGTCCGCAAGGCGCGAGCGCTCGCCGCGCGCCAGCGTGATATGTCCGCCGTGCTGCCAGCCCTTGAATTTGTCAACCGCGAAAGTCAAGCCGGACGAGCCTTCGGTCAGGTAGGGTGTATCAATCTGAGCCAGATTGCCCATGCAAATAATCTTGGTACCGGGGCCTGCGCGCGTGACCAGGGTCTTCATCTGCTTGGGCGTGAGATTCTGCGCCTCGTCGATGATGAGGTATTTGTTGAGGAAAGTACGCCCCCGCATGAAATTCATGCTCTTGATCTTGATGCGGCTGCGTATCAACTCCGAGGTGGCGGCTCGACCCCATTCGCCCGCGTTGGTGTCGGTCTTGCCCAGGACTTCAAGGTTGTCATCCAGGGCGCCCATCCAGGGTCCCATTTTTTCTTCCTCGGTACCAGGCAAAAAACCGATATCTTCACCGACGCTGACAGTGGCACGGGTCACGATGATCTCGGTATAGCGCCTGTCGTCCAGAACCTGTGTCAGGCCGGAAGCCAGTGCCATCAAAGTCTTGCCGGTACCGGCCGTGCCAGTCAGTGTGACGAAGTCAATCTCCGGATCCATCAGCAGATTCATGGCAAAGTTTTGCTCACGGTTCCTCATCGTGACACCCCAAACCGAGTTCTTCAGGTGGGTGTAATCCTTCAGCGTCTTGAAGACGGCGGTCCTGCCCCGGATTTCAGTCACGCGGGCGTAAAGGCTGGGTTCACCGGGCGCCTCAAAGTAAACCAGTTGATTGACCAGCAGGCTCGGGACGATCGGGCCTGTGACGCGGTAGAAGGTATGCACACCCTGCTGCCAACTCTCCACCGTTTTACCGTGCGTGGTCCAGAAATTGGCCGGCAAGGCAATCGAACCAGAGTAAAGCAGGTCGCCGTCTTCGAGTGTCTTGTCATTCTGGTAATCATCCGTGGCCAGACCCAGTGCACGGGACTTGACACGCATATTGATGTCCTTGGACACCAGCACCACTTCACGCGGCGCGTGCTGCTGACGCAAGGCATCGACGACACCCAGAATCTGGTTGTCAGCCTTGCCCTGAGGCAGGCTGCTTGGCAAGGTGTAGTTCAGTAACTGCGTTTGAAAAAAGAGCTTGCCACCGGCCTCGCGGTGGCCTGTGCTATTCAGGGCCAGACCAGCGGTGATGTCAGAGCCTTGATGACCGGCCAGTGCGTCCAGGGTGCGACTGGTCTGGCGCGCATTGCGGGCAACTTCGGTCATGCCCTTCTTGTGCGCGTCGAGTTCTTCCAGAACAATCATCGGCAAAAAAATGTCGTGCTCTTCGAACCGAAACAGACACATCGGATCGTGCAGCAACACATTGGTGTCAAGCACAAACAATTTGGTCGGGCCGGTGTGACTGGTCTTCCTGGGGCGAACTTTGGGGGGCGCTACAGCTTCGGGTCGGTTCAGCGGGACTGCGATCGGTACCGGGTGAATCCTGCTTCGGGCCTCGGCGCTGGGCGCACTGGCCGCAGGAACTCTGGCGCCAGCTGCTGCGGCAACTACCGAGCGTTCCAGCATGATTGGCGCCGGCGCGCTGTGTAGTCTGTCGGGTGCCAGATCGGCTCTGCGGGCTTTCGGTGGTGTTGGCGCTGGCCTGTCGTAGTCCTGCTCGGAAAGCAGTGCGGCGCGCTTGGCGGGGGGGCTAGGTAAGGGCATTCGTCAGAGTCAGACGAGCGCCGCGATTTTCTTCAGATCCTTGACGGCCTTGAGGACGTCGTCGACATGACCCGGCACCTTCAGACCACGCCATTCTTCCTTGAGGACACCGTCGATGCCAATGAGAAAGGTGCTTCGTTCAATACCTTTGACCTTTTTACCGTACATGATCTTGTTCTTGACGACCCCGAACATGTGGCACATCTTTTCTTCGGTGTCGGCGATCAATTCAAAAGGAAGTTCCAGCTTTGACTTGAACTCATCGTGCGATTTCATGTTGTCACGGGAGACACCGAACACGGTGGCACCGGCCTTCACAAAATCCCGGTACTTGTCACGGAACTGCATTGCTTCCGTGGTACAGCCTGGCGTGTTGTCCTTCGGATAGAAGTAGAGGATGACGATTTTTCCGATGTGGGAAGTGTTGGATACCTTGATGCCACTGGTGGCATTCGATTCAAATTCGGGGATGGGTTTATTGACAACAATCGCCATGGTTCTTAAATCTCGTGTGACAGGATGCGTCGTTCTCTCAAGTCCTTGGCTCTATCGTGTGACAGTGTTGCGGAGCCTGCGACCTCCAAGGCGAATTTTACCCTGAAAACAGTTCGCGACCCCGGCCCGCTGCTCCCGTGTTATCCCTAGGTGCTTTCGATCAACAGGGCGGCCAGAACCTTGCGTCCTTCGCCAGCCAGGACGTTGTAGGTGCGGCAGGCGGCCTGCGTGTCCATGGTTTCGATGCCGGTCTGCTGGTCAATCAGGGCTTTGATCCAGAGCCCCTGCGGGAAGCGAATGTGTTGGCCACTGCCAAAGATTACCAGTTCTGGCTGCAGGGCCGCGAGTCGCGCGAAATGCGTTGCGTCCAGATCTTCATAGCGCTGGCAATTCCAGGCAAACCGTTCGCCGCGCGAGCCAATCACCACACTGCTGGTGATCTTTTCGCCGCCGACAGCGATCCAGCCCGCTCCGTAGCCACTGATCGACTGCACACCGATGATGTCAGGTTGAATCTTCATGTTGAAATTGTCTGGGTGCCGATGTCGTGTCGCATCAGGAACGTCTGATGCCGAGCCGAAATGTGGTCAAATTATAGGTTTCGCCTCATGCCAAGCGCGTCCGGAGGGACTTTGAAGACTATTCGAAAATCTAGCAAACTGGCCAACGTCTGTTATGACATACGTGGACCCATCATGGACGCCGCCCGCCAGATGGAAGAAGAAGGGCACAAAATCATCAAACTCAACATCGGCAATCTGGCCGTCTTTGGTTTCGACGCGCCGGAAGAAATCCAGCAGGACATGATCCGCAATTTGCCCAATTCCGCGGGTTACTCGGACAGCAAGGGCATTTTTGCCGCGCGCAAGGCCGTGATGCATTACACGCAGGAGCAGGGCATCCGGGGCGTCACACTCGACGACATCTACCTGGGCAATGGCGCCAGCGAACTGATTGTCATGGCGACCAACGCACTGCTCGACAACGGCGACGAATTGCTTCTCCCCTCACCTGACTATCCTCTGTGGACCGCTGCTGCCAGCCTCTCGGGTGGCACCCCTGTGCATTACCTTTGTGACGAAGCCAGGGGATGGATGCCTGACCTGAGCGACATTCGTTCCAAGATCACTTCGCGCACCAAGGGCATCGTGGTCATCAACCCGAATAACCCGACCGGCGCGCTCTATTCGGACGAACTGCTCAAGGCCATTGTGCAGATTGCCAGGGAGCACGGACTGGTGATATTTGCCGATGAGGTATACGACAAGGTGCTCTACGATGGTGCGCGTCACACGGCCATCGCAAGTCTGGCTGACGATGTGTTGCTGCTGACTTTCAATTCACTGTCCAAGAGTTATCGTTCCTGCGGTTACCGCGCCGGCTGGATGATTGTCTCGGGCGACAAGAAATCGGCAGTCGATTACATCGAGGGGCTCAACATGCTCTCGAACATGCGGCTTTGTGCCAACGTGCCGGGACAGTGGGCCATTCAGACCGCGCTGGGCGGATACCAGAGCATCAATGATTTGGTGGCTGAAGGCGGACGCCTGCGCCGACAACGCGACCTGGCGTATGAGTTGATCACTGCCATTCCGGGTGTCACTTGCGTCAAACCGACCGCTGCCCTGTACATGTTTCCAAGACTCGATCCCACGCTCTACCCGATCGCCGATGACCAGCAGTTTTTTCTCGAGTTGCTGCAGGAAACCCGCGTCATGCTGGTGCAAGGCACCGGCTTTAACTGGCCGGTCCCAGACCATTTTCGGATCGTCTTCTTGCCACATGAAGATGACTTGCGCGAGGCCATTGGTCGCCTTGCCAAGTTCCTTGAAAGTTACCGCAAACGGCATAGCAACTGATTTACCAAAAAGCAAGAAATTATGAAACCGATTCAAGTAGGTCTTCTCGGCATGGGCGTTGTAGGCTCAGGCACTTTCAACGTGTTACGCCGCAATCAGCAGGAAATCATGCGCCGCGCTGGCCGCGGTATCGAGATCACGATGGTGGCCGATCTCGATCTGGCCCGGGTGCAGCCACTGGTCGGTGCCGGAGTCACGGTGGTCAATGACGCGCGCGCCGTGATAGCCAACCCCGATATCGACATTGTGATCGAGCTCATTGGCGGCTACGGTATCGCCAGAACACTGGTGATGGAGGCGATTGCCGCGGGCAAGCACGTGGTGACGGCCAACAAGGCTTTGCTGGCCGTGCACGGAACCGAGATCTTTGCGGCGGCCTCGGCCAAAGGGGTGATGGTGGCCTTTGAGGCAGCGGTGGCCGGCGGCATCCCGATCATCAAGGCCTTGCGCGAGGGCTTGACCGCCAATCGCATTCAATGGATTGCCGGCATCATCAACGGCACGACCAACTTCATCCTGTCGGAGATGCGCGACAAGGGACTCGATTTCGATGTCGTGCTGAAAGAGGCGCAGCGTCTGGGTTATGCCGAGGCCGATCCGACTTTCGATATCGAGGGCATTGATGCCGCACACAAGGCGACCATCATGTCGGCCATCGGTTTTGGTGTTCCGGTGCAGTTTGACAAAGCCTATGTCGAGGGCATTACCAAGCTCGCCGGGGCCGACATCAAGTACGCCGAACAACTCGGCTACCGCATCAAGTTGCTGGGCATCACCAAGCGCCGGGTGGCTGATCTGAAGAAGAACACAGCGGCCGGTATCGAATTGCGCGTGCATCCCAGCCTGGTGCCGACCAAGCGTTTGATAGCGAATGTGGAGGGGGCCATGAACGCTGTCATGGTGCAGGGCGATGCGGTTGGAACGACGCTCTACTACGGCAAGGGAGCCGGGTCGGAACCGACCGCCAGCGCGGTGATTGCCGACCTGGTGGACATCACGCGGCTGCATACCGCGGACCCACTCAATCGCGTGCCGCACCTGGCGTTCCAGCCCAATGCGATGAGCGATCTGAACGTGCTGCCCATGAGCGAAGTGGTGACCAGTTACTACCTGCGCCTGCGCGTCGCGGACGAAGCTGGCGTGCTGGCGCGGGTAACCGGAATCTTGGCAGCCCTGAACATCAGTATCGACGCGGTGTTGCAACGTGAGGCCGACGAAGTGGGCGGTGAAGGCGCGACCCAGACCGATCTCATCATTCTCACGCACGACTGCGTGGAAGCTGAAATGAACTCTGCCATGGAACAGATGCAGTTGCTCCCCACCGTGCTGGCACCGATCATCCGCATCCGCAAGGAAGAACTGGCCTGATGAAGTACTGCTCAACGCGCGCGCTCCCCCAGGATGTGTCAGGGCGCAAGCATTTTTGCGAAATCCTGCTCGAAGGTCTGGCGCCCGACGGTGGCTTGTACCTGCCCGAGTCCTACCCGCAGGTCGATCAGGCGCAACTTGCGCGCTGGCGCACCGTGTACCAGCAACAGGGCTATGCCGCACTGGCCTTTGAGGTGCTGTCGCTCTATATCGACGATATTCCGGCTAGCGAGCTGCGAGCGATTTGCGACAAGACCTACACGCAGGCTGTCTTTGGCACGCCTCAGATCGTGCCCCTGACGCAGCTGCAGGATGCCTTGACGCCTGCGGGACAGGCACCGTTGTTTCTGCAGGCGCTGTCCAATGGTCCGACACTGGCCTTCAAGGACATGGCCATGCAGTTGCTGGGCAACCTGTTTGAATTTGAACTGGCGCGTCGCGGTGAGCAGCTCAATATCCTGGGTGCCACCAGCGGCGATACCGGCAGCGCTGCCGAGTACGCCATGCGCGGCAAAAAGGGAGTGCGCGTCTTCATGACAAGTCCGCTGGGCCGCATGAGCCCGTTCCAGCAGGCGCAGATGTTCAGCCTGCAAGATGACAATATCCACAACATTGCTGTGGAAGGCGTCTTCGATGACTGCCAGGACATGGTCAAGGCCGTCTCCAACGATCTCGATTTCAAACGTCAGTACAAAATCGGAACCGTCAATTCCATCAACTGGGCACGCCTCATGGCTCAGGTGGTGTACTACTTCGCCGGCTATTTTCAAGCCACGACAAGCAATTCCGAGAAGGTCAGCTTCACCGTGCCATCGGGTAATTTCGGCAATGTCTGCGCCGGCCACGTGGCGCGCATGATGGGCCTGCCAATTGCCGCGCTGGTGGTTGCCACCAACGAAAATGATGTGCTCGACGAGTTCTTTCGCAGCGGTGTCTATCGGGTGCGCGGCAGCGCCGATACGCACGAGACATCGAGCCCCTCGATGGATATATCCAAGGCATCGAATTTTGAACGTTTTGTATTCGACCTGCTGGGCCGCGACGGTGCGCGTCTGAAGAACTTGTTTGGCGCTGAACTTCAGCAGACAGGCCGTTTTGACCTGAGCGCCGATCCGGCTTTCGGCAAGGCAGCGACAGAGTACGGTTTTGAGAGCGGCAAGAGCACCCATGCGGATCGCTTGAACACGATCCGCACGACATTTGAACGCTTTGGCGTGCTGATTGACACGCATACCGCAGATGCGCTCAAGGTCGCCGGTGAGCACCGGCAAGCGGGCGTACCGATGATCGTGCTGGAGACAGCCTTGCCGATCAAGTTTGCCGCAACCATTGTCGAAGCGCTGGGCCGTGAGCCTGATCGACCGCCCCAGTTTGAAGGCATTGAAGCTTTGCCCAAGCGGGTGACCCCGATGGCGGCCGATCCGGCTGCGATCAAGGCTTATATAGCGCAGCACTGCAGATGAAAGTTGCTCGCTTTGCCGGGGGCGCTTTGTGATGCAACGCCAGGCGCTCAAGCCGCTGGATGACGCGCTGGGGCAACTGCTGCAATATGCCAGTGTGCTGACGCAGCAGGAAGCCGTCAACACCTTTGATGCCGATGGTCGGGTGCTGGCGCAAGATATTGTGTCGACTCTGCAGGTGCCGCCCCAAGACAACAGTTCCATGGATGGTTACGCGGTGCGCTGCGCCGATCTGTGGCAGGCGGCAACGGTGTTGCCCGTCATGCAGCGCATCGCAGCGGGTAGTGCGGGCGCGGCGCTCCATCCTTCGAGCGCAGCCCGCATCTTTACCGGCGCTCCGATTCCGCCAGGCGCCGATGCGGTCATCATGCAGGAAGACTGCGAGGCGCTTCCTGGCGAGTGTGTGCGCATCAATGCAAAGGCGTTGCCGGGTCAGTGGATACGCCGCGCTGGCGAGGATATTGCTGCAGGTTCGGTCGTCCTGGGAAGGGGAGAACGGCTCTCGCCTGCCGCATTGGGGCTTGCTGCGAGCATCGGCATGAGTACGCTGGCAGTGTTACGCCGGCCCCGGGTAGCCTTGTTTTCCACGGGAGATGAACTGGTGATGCCCGGTGAAATAGCTCCGGCGCAGATGAAGCCAGGCAGCATTTACAACTCGAACCGTTTCTTTCTGCGCGCCCTATTGCAGCGCCTGGGCTGCGAAGTCAGTGACCTGGGTATCGTGCCGGACCGGCTCGATGCGACCGTGCAGGCTTTGCAGCAGGCGGCCCGCGGGCACGACCTGATTCTGACCAGCGGTGGTGTTTCGGTAGGTGAAGAAGACCACATCAGACCTGCAGTGCAGTGTCTGGGCTCGCTCGATTTGTGGCATCTTGCCATCAAGCCAGGCAAACCTTTTGCCTACGGTCGAGTCCAGGACGCGCACTTCATCGGTTTGCCAGGCAACCCGGTGTCGAGCTATGTTACTTTCTTGCTGCTCGTGCGTCCGTTCCTGTTGCGCCTGCAGGGGGCTCGTCAAGTTTCTGTCAATTCGATCACTATACCGGCTCATTTCGCTTTGCCCAAAGCCGACAAGCGGCGCGAGTTTCTTCGCGCAAGGCGCAACGCACAGGGTGGGCTGGATTTGTTTGGCAACCAGAGTTCAGGTGTCCTGACCTCGGCGGTTTGGGCCGATGGGCTGGTTGACAACCCGCCCGGGCAGACTATTGCCTACGGCGAGCCGGTCCGGTTTATTCCCCTGATGGAGATGCTTGGATGAAAGTTGAACTCAGGTATTTCGCATCGATCCGCGAAACCGTTGGCGTCGCCGCCGAATCGGTCGAGACGACGGCCAACACGCTGGCGGCGCTGCGCGACGAGTTGATTGCGCTGGATGCCCCCCATGCGCAGGCTTTGGTGCGGGGGCGGGCACTGCGCATGGCGCTCAATCAGGTTATGTGCAATGAATCCGCCGTCCTGCCGGAGGGCGCGGAAGTGGCTTTTTTTCCGCCGGTGACGGGCGGTTGAGCTGACCATGGCCGCAGCCTTATCCGCCAGCGCGCGCGTTCGCATTCAGACAGAGGATTTTGACCTGGGCGCCGAAGTTGCTGGCTTGCGTGGTGGGCACGCCGGCATTGGGGCCGTCTGCAGCTTTATTGGAACGGTGCGCGACCGTCACGCTGCGGGGCCGGGCAGCGCTGCGGCGGAGCCGGTGCTGGCTATGGAACTCGAACATTACCCCGGAATGACCGAGAAAGCGATCGAAGCGATGATTGATCAGGCGCTGCAGCGTTTTGACATCTTCGATGCCCGTGTCATTCACCGCATTGGTCTGCTGCATCCGATGGAGCAGATTGTGCTGGTGGCTGTTGCCTCTGCACACCGCGGCGAGAGTTTCGCAGCCTGTGAGTTTCTGATGGACTACCTCAAGACCCAGGCGCCGTTCTGGAAGAAAGAGCAGACGTCGCAGGGTTCGCGCTGGGTTGACGCGCGCGTCGCCGACGACGCGGCGCTGGCGCGCTGGGGCATTTCCGCGTCCAATCTTTGAGTTGCTCAGTTCAGGTACTGGGGCGGCTTGGCGTTGGCGAAAACATCTGCCGCCAGCGGCTCGCCGCCTGTAGCAGCAGGCTCCAGCGTGATGCCCCAATCGGCTTGCTGCAGCGCCGCCTCCAGCAGATGCATGAAGCCGTGCAGCAGATCCTGTCCCAGTGTCACCTCAAAGCTGCGTTTCGCCGCAGCGCCCGGAATGTCTTCTTCAAAGCCGATGCGCAGGGCGCCACCGTCGCAGACCGTGATGTGCACACGGCTGGCCAGCAGCGGTGCATCACCGATTGGCAGGCTGGCTACCTGGCTGTTGAAAGGGGTGTGGAAGTCCGCCTTTTGCAGTGATTCCTGCTTTTTGAACCGCATCAGCGCGTCGCGGTCGGCGCCGTCGTGACTGGCACCCTTGGCCTGATCTGCCACCAGATCGGCAGTGACCTGCAGTATGTGCGGAAACAGGTTTCTGACCATTCGGCGCGTCAACCACAGGCGCAATTCCTCACCAGCGAGCGTATTCATGCGCACCAGGATACGATCCTGCTCCAGAATATAGCTCGCCTGCAACTGGTGAATTGTCATGGTTTGATTTTAGTCAGACTTACCCAGACCTAAGCCACTTGAAATGTCCCCACACAGCCCAAGGTGACTGGCAATCAAAGATAAAGGGGATTGCCATGCGAATGGAAAAGTTGACGACCAAATTTCAGGAAGCCTTGAGCGAGGCTCAGACTCTGGCCCTCGGCCAGGACCACGCCTACATTGAGCCGGTTCACGTCCTGATTGCGATGTTGCGCCAGGAAGACGGGCCCAGGGCCCTGTTGCAACGCGCCGGGGTGAATGTGGCGGGTCTGCTCGGTGCTGCCGAGTTGGCCATGAAAAGGCTGCCAGAAGTTCAGGGCCAGGAGCAGGTTCAAATTGGGCGTGACATGGTCACACTGCTGCAATCGGCCGAAAAGGAATCGATCAAACGGGGCGACCAGTTTGTTGCCGGTGAACTGTTTTTGCTGGTTCTGGCGGACAGCAAACAGGACGCTGGCCGGCTCGTGCGCGAGAACGGCTTGAACCGCAAGTCGTTGGAGGCGGCCATCGAGGCCGTGCGCGGTGGCCAGAAGGTTGACAGTGCCGATGCCGAAGATCAGCGCGAATCGCTAAAAAAGTATTGTCTGGACCTGACCGAGCGCGCCCGCATGGGCAAGCTCGACCCGGTCATCGGTCGGGATGATGAAATTCGCCGTGCCATTCAGGTGCTACAGCGCCGGACCAAGAACAACCCGGTGCTGATTGGTGAGCCAGGCGTTGGCAAGACCGCCATCGTCGAGGGTCTGGCGCAACGCATCGTGGCTGGCGAAGTGCCCGATTCGCTCAAGGGTAAGCGCGTCCTGTCACTCGACATGGCGTCCCTGCTGGCAGGTGCCAAGTTCCGTGGCGAGTTCGAAGAGCGGCTGAAAAACGTGCTGAAGGACCTGGCCAAGGACGAAGGGCAAACCATTGTTTTCATTGACGAGTTGCACACCATGGTTGGTGCCGGCAAGGCAGAAGGCGCCATGGATGCCGGCAACATGCTCAAGCCGGCACTGGCGCGCGGCGAGCTTCATTGTGTGGGTGCCACGACGCTCGACGAATACCGCAAGTACATCGAGAAGGACGCGGCGCTGGAGCGGCGGTTCCAGAAGATACTGGTCGGTGAGCCGACGGTGGAGGCGACCATTGCCATCCTGCGTGGACTGCAGGCGCGGTACGAAGCGCATCATGGCGTACAGATCACCGATCCGGCCATCGTGGCAGCCGCCGAACTCAGTCATCGTTACATCACGGACCGGTTCCTGCCGGACAAGGCGATCGACCTGATCGACGAGGCGGCGTCCAAGATCAAGATTGAACTCGACTCCAAACCCGAAGTGATGGACAAACTCGATCGCCGCCTGATCCAGTTGCAGATCGAACGCGAAGCGGTACGTCGCGAGAAGGACGAAGCCTCGCAAAAGCGCTTTGACCTGATTGAGGAAGAGATTACCAAACTGCAAAAGGAGATCGCCGATCTGGATGAAATCTGGAAGGCCGAAAAAGCACAGGCGCAGGGCTCCAAGGCCATCATGCAGGAGATCGAGAAACTGCGTTTCGAGATCGAGGAACTGACTCGCAAAGGCGACTTCAACCGCGCCGGTGAGTTGCAATACGGCAAGTTGCCGGGGCTGGAAAAGCAGCTCAAGGACGCACAAACCATGGAGGCAGGCAAAGCCAAAAATGCCAAGGACGGTGGGCGCCCGCAATTGCTGCGCACCATGGTTGGCGCCGAGGAAATTGCCGAGGTGGTGAGTCGCGCCACCGGCATTCCGGTTTCCAAGATGATGCAGGGCGAGCGCGACAAACTGCTGCTGATGGAAGACAAGTTGCACCAGCGTGTGGTCGGTCAGGACGAAGCGATCCGGGCTGTGGCCAACGCCATCCGGCGCTCGCGTGCCGGCCTGTCAGACCCGAACCGTCCGACCGGCTCTTTCCTGTTCCTGGGGCCGACTGGTGTCGGTAAGACTGAGCTTTGCAAGGCGCTTGCCGGTTTCCTGTTTGACAGCGAGGATCACCTGGTGCGCATCGACATGAGCGAGTTCATGGAAAAGCACTCGGTGGCACGCCTGATTGGTGCACCACCCGGCTATGTAGGTTACGAGGAGGGTGGTTACCTGACCGAAGCGGTGCGTCGCAAACCCTATAGCGTGCTGCTGCTCGATGAGGTCGAGAAGGCGCACCCCGATGTCTTCAATGTGTTGCTGCAGGTGCTCGATGATGGCCGGTTGACCGATGGCCACGGTCGCACCGTCGACTTCAAGAATACCGTAATCGTGATGACCAGCAATATCGGTTCGCCGATGATCCAGAGCATGGTCGGGCAGGACAGCGAAGACATCAAGGACGCTGTTACGGATGAGTTGAAGAACCACTTCCGACCGGAATTCCTGAACCGGATTGACGAGACCGTGGTGTTCCATGCGCTCGATGCTTCCCACATTGCCGAGATCGCCGGTATCCAGATCAAGGTGCTACAGGAGCGTCTGGCCAAAATGGACCTCATACTCGAGGTGTCGCCAGCCGCGCTGGCCGAACTGGCCAAGGTTGGCTTCGATCCGGTGTTTGGCGCCCGACCGCTCAAGCGCGCGATTCAGCAGCGCATCGAGAATCCGTTGTCCAGGTTGTTGCTGGAGGGCAAGTTCGCGCCCAAGGACGTGATACCGGTCGATGTCGATCCGATCCGGGCACCCGGGCAGTTCACCTTCGAGCGCGTTGTGCACTGAGGGTGTTGGAATTTGCGATACTCGCCAGTATGCGCATCGTTGGTAACAAACACAGCGGCCTGAATGCCGCGCCTCTTACACCACAAGAGGCGTGGCAGCGTGGTCGCGCGCTCGATGCCCTACTGCCTAACCCGGCGCCGGCGTTGCGGGGCGTATTTCGACTCACGCACGCACAGCGCAATGCTCAAGACGATGAACGCATGCTGGCCTTGTCACGCAGGCTCAATGCAGCGCAAGTCGAGCATGGTCCGCCTTAAGCAGGACTTGGGCTAACGTCTGCCTCGCCAACTTCACGGGCAGCACGGCGCATTCAAAATGCGGCAATGAATTGATCGGGAGAAATGTCTGCTTGGCGCAAAATGCCGGCAAGCGTGCCGACTTTGACCTCGTCATGCATCGGCACTACGCAACCTTTCGCTCCACATCGCATGATGACGTGACTGCCAGATTGGCGAATCTTTACGAAACCGAGATGTTCAAGAGCTTTCACGATGTCCGCCCCAGAGGTGCGCGGCAGCTTAGGCATAAGCGGGAAGACTGAACGTGGTGACCACTGGATGCCCTGGGATAGGAAGCGGAAACTCGGACAGATAGAGTGCCGTTGCCTCTTTCAAATTGGCAACTGCTTCCTCGACGCTTTCACCCTGCGTGGTGGTGCCCGTCTCGGGGTTGAGCGCGATATACCCGCCTTCTTCGGCGGGAGTAAGGACTGCAGTTAGTTCCATGGTGATACCTTGCGAAGGAAACGTCTCGATTGTCGCGCATTCCTGGCATTGACGCCGGCCACTTCTTCCTTCTGAAAATCAACCATCAACCGCTCTGAGGTGCTGAACCGGTATACGACTGCAGGCAGCATCTCCAATAGTCAAACTATTGGTCAGTTTTTTTACTCTTGTTCGGGACCATATATGACTGGTTAGCGCTCATGATGCCTGGTCTCCCGACCGAGTTAACTTCTGAAGAAAGTAACGACCAAATGCCAGGTTAAGTTGCCTGACCCACGGCACTACGCCTTGTGCCTGCCAAAGATCGAGAAATCGTGGATCGTTGTAATTCCGCTGGTAGTGGCAGACGCCATTACGGAATCGGCGCAGAAGATCGACATTCGGAGAGGTCAATAGTACGTTGATTTCAGAGTCGGAGAACAGCCAGCGCAAACCACCTCAGATGTTGGGCAAACGTCAACCATTCAACCGGCGATCCCATCAACGCCACCCACCAACACAAGCTTCAATGAATCCATCTTTTTCGGCTTGGTGCTCGGCGGCCTTCTATGGCTGGCTGGTCGCTGGCAATGGCGCGAGCTCAACAACGAGCCAGATCACTCAGGCAAAGCGAAACTTGAAAGCGCCAAAAACTTCCTTTTTGTGACCTTGGGTGTTGACATCGTCGCTACGACGGTGACGGTGGTTTGTTGTTTTTGGGTAATTGGAATTCTCCAGGGCATTTCATCAGGCGCTGCTGCGGCAGATCAGTCAGTGACAAGCAATCTGACGTTCTTCGAATCAATGTTATGGATTCAGATTTTGACCTTCTTAGGTGTTGGCGTTGGACTTGCGAAGTGGCTCAACGCTTGTTATCTGTACGCAAAGGAAGTGATTGGCGCCACGGGGTTCAAGCAAAACGGCTTCGCGACAAGCTTTGCTTGGTTCATTCCTCTTTACAACCTGTTTAAGCCCTATCAAATCGTCAATGAAATCTTCAAGTCCGGCGCGCCAGGCTATGAGCAGCCCGATGGTTGGAAAAAAGAATCCTGGTCAGGCCCGCTGCTGACTTGGTGGATATTTTGGGCGTTCACTCACTTTATCTGGTGGCTGCTCGGCTTGGTGCTGAAAAACTCAAAGTTGTCCGGTGTAGCCGCGACTTCTTTGCAAGCAGGGATTTTGGTAAGTTCCGTGATCATTGCGCTGCTCTGGTTTGTTGTAGCTGGCAGCTTGACGCGGCGCTTGCTGGATCGTTCAAGTTCAGTCACGGTTTCACCACTGGCCACTTCAAATCAATCGCCGCCACCGCCAACCAGCCCGGCGATTGCGCGGTCGCATGAAACCACGAACCTCGGGCAGGCTTCTTCCCCGGTTGTCGCGCATAGTTCAACCATTTCAAATCCAAAACCACAGGTGACGACCAGCGACGAGGAGGCGATTTACGAGCAAGCACTGACCGAACTCAGCGCCAACAAGAAACCCGGCCTTTGGGCGATGGCGCTGGCCCGGGGTCCCGGCTCTGGCTTCGTTTGCGTGAGTCGGGGGGCTTGAGTTACAGCGCGGGTGCTTCTTACAGCGCCAGTCGCTACGAGGCCAACGCCAACTTTTCACTCAGCGCTGCCGAAGCGGCACTCAAGGAAGAACTGGCACGTTCCCTGAGCGATGGCTTCACTGCGACGGAAGTGGAAACTTTTCGGCAGCAGTTTCTGGCCGATCGCCTGCGTGGCCGCTCTGGCGACAGTTGGGCGCTGGCTTTCATGGGTGACCGGCTGGAGTTTGACCAAAGGCCTGACGCCTACGAAAGAGGCGACGCCATGATCGCGTCGCTGACGCCTGATCAGGTCAACAGCGCCTGGAAGAAGTTCGTGAAACCGGAAAAGCTGGTATGGGGTGTTTTCGGCGACCAGTCGAAATTTCGCTAGGCGATCTCGTCAAGGCGCCAGATTCACCATGGCTGCCAGGTAGACCTGGCAAAACTGAGGCGGCATGCGTCGTACGCGGCCGCTGCTGAGTTCAATGCAAACCAGATCCCAACGGCCGCGCAGCACCGTCAGCTGATCCAAATTGCGAACCAGTTGAAAGCGCCGCTCCATCGTCAGCTTGCCGTCGCTTGCCGTCAACCAGGTTGCCAGTGTGAGTTCCTCATGCAGCGTGGTGGGCAGCAGATAGTCATACTCGCCACGCCGAATTGCCATTGCGCGATCCAGCCGCTGATAGTCCGCCAGACTCAAGCCCAGCGATTCAGAATGCGCCCAGCCGATTTTTTCGCACCACTGCACATAAACCGCGTTGTTGGTGTGCTTCAGGCCGTCAATGTCCGTGGCTTGCGGCTGCGCCGGCAAGGTGAAGGGATGGGGGTAGTCCCAGACCATTCGCCGCCTTCAGCGAGCGGCGTTCTGCATCGCCTTGCCAACCTCGTTGCTGCCCTGCGCAGCACCGCTTTGTGGCACGCTGTCGCCACGGCGATCAGTTACCTGCGCCAACTGCTCGGCCAGACGCTCTGGCGCGTTCGCATCGGTGCCGATCCAGACACCGCTGGTCATGGTGATGTGAGCAGCCTCGAAGGTACCGGCGCCAGCGCACAGCGTGGTCCGAGTAGGCGCGTCCCGCGATACCAGTACCAGCATCGCCGGCACAACCGCTTCCGGCTGCAGTGCATCGAGCATGGCCTGCGGCATCAGGTCCTCCGTCATGCGGGTGGCAGCGGTCGGTGCCAGGCAGTTGACGCGGATGTTGTTCTTCGCGCCTTCGAGTGCCAGTGTTTGCATCAGACCGACCAGCGCCAGCTTGGCGGCACCGTAGTTGGTCTGGCCGAAATTGCCAAACAGCCCGGTCGACGAGGTGGTCATCAGGATACGCCCGTATTGCTGTGCGTTCATGATAGGCCAGACCGCCTTGTTGCAATGCACCGCGCCCATCAGATGGACCTGCAGTACCAGTTCAAAGTCGGCCAGATCCATCTTGGCAAAGGTCTTGTCGCGCAGGATGCCGGCGTTGTTGACCAGAATGTCAACGCGTCCCCAGGCCGTCATGGCCTGTTGCACCATGGCTTGCACGGCAGCAAAATCGGTTACTGAAGCGCCGTTGGCAAGCGCCTCACCGCCAGCAGCACGAATCTCTGCCGCCACAGCTTCAGCAGCGCTGACCGAGCCGCCAGAGCCGTCACGCGCGCCGCCCAGATCATTAACCAGCACCCTGGCACCTCGCGCAGCCAGCGCCATCGCATGGGCGCGACCCAGGCCACCGCCGGCGCCTGTCACGATGGCCACCTGGCCCTTGAATTCGATAGTCATGCCTGTTTTCCTTGATGTAAAACCTTGGCCACCGGGTTGTGGCGCAGTCGGAACGCGTCGGGCATGCCCGAGCCCAGGAGAGGACGCAGATAGAGCCGAAACGCGTCGGTCACGTCAGTGCCGCTGGCGGTTATGAATTCATCCTCCATGACGCGCGTCTTGCCCGCCACAGCGTCGAGTTCCAGCAATTCGTAGTCAACCGAGTAAAAACCGGTGCGCTTGATGGCGACCGAGCCGTTGCGGCTGCCCCACATGGCAAACTGCACTGCCTTTTCTCCGACCTCGCGCGCTTCGCGCTGATCGACATCGGAGACACAGCCGATGAACGATCTTTGCAGATAGCCGAAGGTGTCGCCGCGAACCCGCTTGATCTTGAGCTTGGACTTGATCTCCTCGCACAGCAGATCGGCCAGCGCACCGTTGCCAGAGAGCTGAACATTGCCGTGTGCATCGTGTTCCAGGTCTTTGGCCAGAAGTGCCGCAATGGCTGCGCCACTGGCATCATGAATCCCTTCCGAAACGGCAATCACACAGCGACCGTAGCGCTCGTAAACCGCTTTCACATCGGAGAGGAACTTCTCCAGCACAAAAGTGCGCTCAGGCAGGTAAATCAGATGCGGCCCGTCATCCGGAAATTTCTTGCCCAGCGCCGATGCTGCGGTCAGAAACCCGGCATGGCGGCCCATCACGACACCAACGTAGACACCCGGAAGGGCGGCGTTGTCCAGATTGGCACCGGCAAAAGCCTGCGCGACAAAGCGCGCTGCCGACGGGAATCCAGGGGTGTGGTCATTGCCAACCAGATCGTTGTCAATCGTTTTCGGAATGTGAATGGCGCGCAAAGGGTAGCCCGCCTTCTGCGCCTCCAGGCTGACGATGCGCACCGTATCGCTGGAATCG
>SESH01037933.1_pt1 | contig 19363 bp, 18 predicted proteins | sample 3171561 | NCBI WGS metagenome assembly SESH01 (sample SAMN10866947, study PRJNA518727) | freshwater metagenome | biome: subpolar coniferous forest; feature: holomictic lake; material: water; isolation source: holomictic Lake 442 2011 16.5 m and 2014 13 m | place: Canada: near Kenora, Ontario
ACAATTTCATAATACGATACCTGATCCCGTCCCCAGCTTGATTCGGCAGAGGGTTTTTGTTACAATGCCGCCTCTTTAAAGAAGCGTTTCTAATGCTGTTCTCCATTTAATTTTAGGGTTAATAGCATTGTACCGCGTACACCTTAATTTCAAATGTCATGCGGTATTAACCCTCTTTACGACTTTCAGGGAAGACGATGCCTAAGCCTTTAACATTCCAAGAGTTAATACAAAAGCTGAACGATTATTGGGCTCGCCAGGGTTGCCTCGTGATGCAGCCCTATGACCTCGAAAAAGGCGCTGGTACTTTTTCCCCCCACACATTCCTCCGAGCTCTCGGGCCCGAGCCATGGAAGGCGGCGTATGTCGAACCCTCCCGGCGGCCCACGGATGGTCGCTACGGCGAGAATCCGCACCGGACTCAGCAATACTATCAATATCAGGTCATTCTGAAGCCATCTCCGGGGGACCCGCAGGAACTTTATCTGAATAGCCTTCGCGCAGTCGGTATTGACCCTCTTTCCCATGATATCCGTTTTGTAGAAGATGACTGGGAATCTCCGACGCTGGGTGCGTGGGGTCTTGGCTGGGAAGTGTGGCTCGACAGTCTTGAGATCACGCAATTCACTTATTTCCAGCAATGCGGTTCGATCGATCTGGATGTGATCTCTTGTGAGATCACCTATGGCCTGGAGCGCATCGCCATGTTCCTTCAACAGAAGGATTCTCTTTTCGATATTCAGTGGAATGACAAAGTGACCTACGGCGATGTCCATCTGCAAGGGGAACGGGAATTCTCCAAATTCAATTTTGAAGGGTCAGATCCCGAGATCTACCGACGGCATTTTGAGGATTATGAAAAACAGGCTGCGCGGCTGCTCGAAGGCGGGATGGTCCTGCCGGCTTATGATTGTTGCCTCAAGACCTCGCATATTTTTAATCTTCTCGATGCGCGTGGCGCTGTAAGCGTGAATGAACGGCCTCGCTACATTGCCCGCGTCCGTGCTTTAGCTCGTCGCTGCGCGGAAGGATATCTTGAAAGCCGAAAGGCACAGAATTTTCCGTTACTAAAAAATCTCAAATCTCAAATTTGAAATCTAAAACACATGCCTAATTTATTGATCGAGATCGGAGTGGAAGAGTTGCCGGTGGGAGCTCTGGACGTCATTTATGACGAACTGGCGGTGAAGACACGTCAAAAACTGGTGGACGAGCGCATTGCTTTTGCGGACGTCAAGGTGGAGGCTACCCCTCGCCGCATAGCGCTTTTTGTCCAAGGGATTGCTTTGATGCAGCCGGACCGGGAACTCGAGATCTCGGGCCCCTCCCATGAAAAATGCTACGGCCCTGACGGGCGGCCAACCCCCGCGCTTCAAGGTTTCCTTAAAAGCAAACAATCCACGGAAAAAGATATCGAAGTCAGGGAAACTCCCAAGGGGAAATTCATCTTCCTGAAGAAAAAGGAAAAAGGCCGGGCCGTGGTGACACTCCTTCCGGATCTAATCACGGGCCTTCTCGCCTCACTCTCTTTTCCCAAGCTCATGCGCTGGGAATCATCGGGGTTCCGTTTTCCTCGTCCCATTCGCTGGCTGGTCGCTCTGCTGGACGCTAAAAAGATACCGCTAGGGCTTGCGGATGTGAAATCCGGCAATAAAAGTTTTGGTCATCGCTTTCTTTCCCCGCAAAGTTTCACAATTCTGAAGGCCGACTGGAAGGCCTATGTCGCGCTTTTAAAAAAGAAACATGTCTTTTTGCCGATCGAAACGCGTGAGGCCTTGGTCCGCGGAGCTCTCAAGAACCGATTCGGACAAAAGCTGAGTGATGAGGAACTCGCCCACATGAACGCTCAGCTTGTGGAAGAACCGTTCTTTTTGGAAGGGACTTTCTCGCAGGAATATCTCGAGCTCCCAGCGGAAGTGCTCGCGAGTTGCATGAAAAAGAACCAGAAAGTTTTTGCCTGTTGTGACACCAAAGGGAAGATGAAGAATCAGTTCGTGGCCGTGATGAACGGTAAACGTAACGGCCTCGCGAAGATCCGGTCAGATTATGAAAATGTTCTAGATTCGCGACTTAAGGATGCCCGCTATTTTTACGAAATGGACACGCGCGAAACATTCGAAAAGAAGAAACCAAAACTCGCCGAACTTGTTTACCTCGGTAAGCTTGGTTCGGTGCTCGACAAGACCGAACGGCTTGAGAAAATGGCCACGGAGTTCGCTCAAGCGACGGGGCATCAGGACCTTGCTTCAGGGCTCGCTCGTGTCGCAGCGCTTTCCAAAATCGATCTCGTGACCCATCTTGTTTATGAAATGCCGGACCTTCAGGGGATCGTGGGCCGGGAATATGCTCTTGAAGCTGGAGAGAAAGACGAAGTTGCCGTTGCCATCGGCTCCCAATACCTTCCCAAGAATCTGACGGAAGAGCACTTCAAGGTTAAAAAATCCATCAGCCTTCTTGGAGCGCTCTACGGGATCATGGATCGACTGGACCTTTTGATCGGGGCCTTGGGCTCAGGGATTGAACCCACGGGAAGCCAGGATCCTTTCGCGTTGCGCCGGGCCGGCGGTGTTGTCGTGAAGCTCGTCCGCGCATTCGGGATCTCGTTCTCTTTGGAGAAAGTTCTTGAGGCCAATGTGCAGCTCTATGGCGATAAGCTGACCAAAAAGGACGGTCTAAAACTAAGGCTTGTGAAATTTCTCCAAGAACGCGTTTCTTTCGAACTTGGTGTGAAGTCCGGGACGCGCCCTTATGAGATCTTGCAAGCGGTCATGGGCTCTTCTTTTGAGGATATCGCGGATGTGTTCAAAAGGTTTGAGGTGTTGACCGGGATGGATCAGAAGATTTTGATCAAGGCGGCCAAAGTGATCCAGCGTACGGCGAACATGCTAAAAGGTTATGGTAAAACGGCCGGCGAGCCCAAAGAGGAGCTCCTTGTCGAGGTCCAAGAGAGGACGCTTTTTGAATTGCTTCGTGCGAAAGCGAAAGATGTCTCCGAACTTCTTGAAAAAGGGGATGGCGAGAGGGCGACGCGGCTTTTCGCGGATCTTTTTTCCGTGCCGCTGAATGATTTCTTTGACCATGTTCTCGTGAATGCCGAGGACGCGGTTTTGCGGGAGAACCGGATGGCGCTTGTGGCCAAGGTTAACCGGCTTTATGCGGCCAGGATGGCGGATCTTTCGGCACTATCCAGAATTGACGAAGAGTGATATAATCCGCGCTCTTCAAGGCCTCTTTTAAAGACCCCTGATGGTCCGCCAGAGGATAATTTTTAAAATCGTAATCCATCAAATCAACAAGAAGTGAAAAGGAGCTACCATGAGTACCGCAACATGCAGGAAATCCTCAAAATCCAATTCTAAATCCAAATGCGCAAAATACGTTTATTTCTTTGGGAATGGCAAAGCGGAAGGCGATGCCAAGATGAAAGAAATCCTCGGGGGGAAAGGCGCGAACCTCGCCGAAATGACGAATATCGGTATTCCCGTCCCGGCTGGTTTTACGATCACAACCGAAACCTGCGATCTTTATAATAAGAACGGCAAGAAGTGGCCCGCGGGTCTTGAAGAACAGGTCCGTACGAATGTTGCTAAGCTCGAAAAAGCCATGGGCTTGAAGCTCGGGGACCGGAATAATCCGCTTCTCGTTTCTATTCGCTCAGGCGCCGCGGCGTCAATGCCGGGCATGATGGACACCGTGCTCAACCTCGGTCTTAATTCCGAAGTGGTGCAGGGGCTTATCGTGAAGACCGAGAACGAACGTTTTGCTTGGGATTCCTACCGCCGTTTCATCCAAATGTTCGGCGACGTCGTGATGGAAGTGCCGCACGATGATTTCGAACATGTGCTTGAAAAGAAAAAACAGCAGGTTGGCGCAAAGTCCGACACCGAGCTCAACGCCAATGACCTCAAAGACGTGGTCCGTCAGTATAAGAAGATCTATTTGGACCACACGAAGGAAGAATTTCCGCAGGATCCTTTCGAACAGCTCATTAAGGCCACCAATGCGGTCTTCAATTCATGGAACAATCCTCGCGCCATCAAGTACCGCCAGATCAATGAGATCCGCGGTCTTCTCGGCACGGCCGTGAATATCCAGGCCATGGTGTTCGGGAATATGGGCGAGACTTCCGGGACCGGCGTTTGCTTCACGCGCAATCCTTCGACCGGTGAGAATAAGTTCTATGGCGAATATCTGATCAACGCCCAGGGCGAAGACGTCGTGGCCGGTATCCGTACGCCGGAACCGATCGAGGTGCTTGCCAAGAAATGGCCGGTGGTTTACAAACAGCTCGATGCGCTCCGCCTGCGTCTTGAAAAACATTACAAGGACATGCAGGACATTGAATTCACGATCCAGGAAGGGAAGCTCTACATCCTTCAGACCCGGAACGGCAAGCGGACCGCTGCGGCGGCCGTGCGTGTTGCGGTCGAACTCGTGAAAGAGAAAGTGTTGAGCCGGGATCAGGCCCTTTTAAGAGTGGATCCCAAGCAGTTGGATCAGTTGCTCCACCCGATGTTCGATCCGAAGCAGAAAAAAGATGTTATCGCGAAAGGTTTGCCTGCTTCTCCTGGCGCCGCGACCGGTAAAGTCGTGTTTACTGCCGAAGATGCCGAAGCTTGGGCCAAAAAAGGCGAAGCGGTGATCCTGGTCCGCATCGAAACTTCTCCGGAAGATATCGGCGGGATGAACGTCGCCAAAGGTATTTTGACAGCGCGCGGGGGTATGACCTCACATGCGGCCGTTGTGGCCCGCGGGATGGGGAAATGCTGCGTGGCCGGTGTCAGTGATATCCAGATCGATTACAAGACCCGCCAATTCACAGCCGGTAAAGCGGTCGTGAAAGAAGGGGATTTTATTTCCCTTGATGGCAGCTTGGGTCAAGTTTATCTCGGCAAGCTGAGCACGATCGAATCCAAGCTTTCCGGCGAGTTTGCGACCCTGATGAAGTGGGCCGACGAAACCCGCACACTTAAGGTTCGTACGAACGGGGACACGCCGCATGACGCGGAAGTGGCCCGTCGTTTTGGTGCCGAGGGTATCGGACTTTGCCGCACGGAACATATGTTCTTTGAAGGCGATCGCATCATCGCGGTTCGCGAGATGATCCTTGCCGATGACAAAGCCGGCCGTGAAAAGGCCCTGGCGAAGCTCCTGCCGATGCAGCGCGGGGACTTTGAAGGGATCTTCGAGGCGATGAAAGGTTTTCCTGTGACGATCCGTCTTTTAGATCCGCCGCTTCACGAATTCCTTCCTCAGGAAGCAGCCAATCAACAAGAAATGGCCAATGTTATGAAGGTGCCGGTCGAGGTCGTCAGGCAGAAGGTTGAAGCGCTTCACGAATTCAATCCGATGCTCGGCCATCGCGGTTGCCGTCTTGGGATCACGTATCCTGAGATCTACGCCATGCAGGTTCGTGCCATCATCGAAGCCGCTTGCAACCTGAAGAAAAAAGGCGTTAAGATCGTTCCCGAGATCATGATCCCGCTCGTTGGGACCAAAAAGGAACTCGATATCTTGAAAGATCTTTCCATTGAGACCATCAATAAGGTTTTTGCGGAAAAGGAAACCAAGGTGGAATACATGATCGGGACCATGATCGAAGTGCCGCGAGCGGCGCTCACGGCAGACCGTGTGGCGGAGAGTGCTGAATTCTTTTCGTTCGGCACGAATGATCTTACCCAGATGACGCTCGGTTTTTCCCGGGACGATTCCGGTTCCTTCATGGGCGCGTATCTCGATCAGGGTATTTACGAGAAAGACGTGTTTCAGTCGATCGATGAAGAGGGAGTTGGATTTTTGATTCAACTCGCCGTGGAAAAAGGCCGTAAAACAAAAAAGGACCTGAAGATCGGTATTTGCGGCGAACATGGCGGTGATCCCAGCTCGATTGCTTTCTGTAACAAGGTCGGGATGAACTATGTCAGCTGCTCGCCTTACCGCGTTCCGATTGCGAGACTCGCGGCGGCTCAAGCGGTGCTGCGCCAGAAAAAATAAGCCCGTTTTTCTTAGGAGCTCATCCTTTGGCAGGTAAAAAGCAGGAAAAAAAGAAAGCTCGTTCCGGTCGCGGGGCGAAGCCGAAACATCTTAAGGAGAAATCCGGACGGGGACGCCTCAAGCGTTCCCGTCCTGTTTCTCACGCCCCCAAGACTTCGAAACCCAAGTCACACCTTTCCAAGAAATCTCCGGTTTCTACCGAAGAGACGGAGGCCCTCCTTCGCCGTGAAAAGGAGCTTCAGAAGGAAGCTGAGAATATCCTCAAGGTCGATGGGGGGTTGGATCGTCGCAAGCGCGAACGCGAGGACGAAGAGCCGGATGCCCATGCGGAAGACGCTTCGGATCAAACTCTTGACCGCACACCCATGAGGATCTATCTCGATCAGATCGAGCATATTCCCCTTTTGACTCCTGAGGAAGAAATCTCCCTAGGACAGAAAGTCCAGGCGGGTGGCGTCCGTGGCGAAGAGGCTCGGCACCGGATGATCCGTTCTAATCTTCGCTTGGTGATCTCGCTGGCGAAGCGATACTCCCACATGGGGCTCGCGTTCTCGGATCTCGTCGAGGAGGGCAATATAGGTCTCATGCGGGCGGTAGAAAAATTTGACCCTAAAAGGGGTTACCGCTTTTCAACCTATGCGTCCTGGTGGATCAAACAGGGCATGATGCGTTCTCTTTCCAATCAGGGGAAGACCATCCGTATCCCTGTTTATATGTATGACATTATCTCCAAGTGGCGTCGGGTCCGGGATGCCTTGATGCAGCGTCTTAGTCGCATGCCGACGAGGCGCGAGATCGCAAAAGTTCTTGAGATTCCTGCTGCGAAAGTCAAAGAGATCGAAAGTATTGTGAATCGTCCGAGTTCGCTCAATACGCCGCTCAGTATCGATGGTACGGCGGAGCTGATCGATATGCTCGAAGACGACAAAGAAAAAAATCCGGACTCGCAGGTCGGAGAGATGCTTAAGAGTGACCGGGTTCGCAAATTGCTGGGAGTTCTGGATAATCGGGAGCGTGAGGTTATCGAGCGCCGGTTTGGATTGCTCCATCATGATCCGCATACGTTGGCCGAGGTCGCCCACCATTTCAATGTCACGCGGGAGCGCATCCGACAGATCGAGAGCGTGGTTCTGAAGAAAGTCCGCGCTCAGCTCACTTTGGAAGGTGACCAGTTCGAGAATTATCTCCCGCACTAATACTGCATTATTTTGGCTTTAGACGTTCGCAGTTTTGTCCCGTTATCCCATAAAAATAGGGAGTACGGGGCTAAAGATGTTTTTTTTCCAACGCTGTTCTAACATTCTCAAAGGAGTTCTCATGGATATGAAATCACTTAAAGGTAAAGTTCGCAATATCCCCGATTTCCCCAAAAAAGGGATCCTGTTCCGGGATATCACGCCGCTCCTGAAGGACGCGAAGTCGCTCCGGGAGATCATTGCCCGGTTGGCGCGCTCTTTACAAGGAAAAAAGATCAGCACGGTTGTGGGAATTGAATCGCGCGGGTTCATCTTCGGGACGGCTCTTGCGACGAAGCTCGGTGTGGGTTTTGTTCCAATCCGCAAGAAGGGGAAGCTTCCCTGGAAGACCAAGAGCATTGCTTGCACGCTTGAATACGGGCAAGAGATCCTCGAGATCCATCAGGATGCGGTCAAACGTGGCGAACAGGTCGTGATCGTGGACGATCTATTGGCAACGGGGGGGACGGCGGCAGCCGCCGTGAAGCTGGTGGAAAGCATCGGCGGCAAAGTGGCAAAGCTCGCGTTTGTGATCGAGTTGGAATTTCTTAATGGGCGCGACAAACTGAAGAAGCACGACGTGTTTTCATTGATCCAGTATTAAAAGCGTGCAACGGCGAACGGGTATCGGGGAACGATCGGAAGAAAATGCCCTCAGCATGAATCGAACATGCAACCCTCTCCTTAGGAAGGAGATGCTCTATCCAATTGAGCTATGAGGGCATTAAATCCAAACGATTTAATACGACACCGTCGAAGCTCAAAGGGGGCTTCGTACGATGACCGCACGGAACTAGCGTGCGGGGCATTATAACAAGATGATGGGAAAGGCCAAAGTGAAAAGGCTCAGTTTTAAAAAAAGTTTCCTTTTTCTAACGATCACAGCTCTGTTTTTGTTTCCGGTAGGAGCTGCGATTGGCCAGGAAGCGGCAGAGCCGGCAAAGAAACCCGAAGCGCTGGTCCCGAGAGGTGAGCTGGATCGTCTGAAGGCTGAGTGGGAAGCGGTTCGTGAACAGCAGGTCCAGATGATCCGAGAAAAAGAAGATCAGCTGGAAAAGCTGAAGGAAGAAATTTTTTCAAAGATGCAGCTCCAGAACGGGCCACCCGTCGCAGGTAATAAAAAAGAATTAGAAGCTCAGCGGGCCTCTTTGCAGGCGGATCGCCTGAAGTTCTTCGTGGAAACGAGCCAGCAAAAAGAAAGTCTCCACAAGCTTCAGGCCGCTCTCGATGAAAAAACCAAGCAGCTTGAGGCGGAGCGAAGCCGTTTCGAGCAGGAAAAAAAGACGGTAGCCGCGTAGGCTCCTTCCTCATGTCGGATAAAACTTTCCTCCGAGAAGCGCTTCTGAGAAAAAGGAAAAACATCCCGCTTCTTTCTCGGCGTGTAAAAAGCCGTAGAATTCTCAAAAAACTTTCAATGATTCCGGCTTTTAATAAAGCGGAGCATGTTGCGTTTTATTATGGGGTCGATCCTGAGGTTGAGACGAAGCCTTTGCTGAAGAAGGTCCTGAAGAATAAAAAGATCTATCTCCCCAGGATCGAGCCGAAGAAATCTCTGACATTGTGCCGGGTTCGGTCGCTTTTGAAAGATCTGAAAAAGGGCACTTACAATATCATGGAACCCAAAATTTCTTGTGAGAAGCGGCCGGCCAGTCAAATGGACATCATCATTGTCCCGGGCGTGGCTTTTGACAAAAAGGGGGGACGTCTGGGGCGAGGTGGGGGTTACTACGACCGGCTTCTCCGGAAGGCTAAGAAAGTCGTCAAGATCGGATTGTGCTTTCGGGAACAGATTGTGAAAAAAGTTCCGATGAAAGCGCGCGACGTGCGAATGGATCAAGTTATCACACACTAGAAATCGCTCAACGCGCAAAGCGCAACGTAAAAATGTTCTCGTTGAGCGTTGCCCGTTGTGCGTTGTGCAGGAGTGGATGCGATGGAAATCAAAGAAGATAAGTTGCCATTTGATTCGTTGAAGGATAGGCGGCAGATACTTACCGTTAGCCAGCTGAACCGGCAGAGCCGGCTCCTCCTGGAATCCAAGCTCTCCGCGGTCTGGGTGGAAGGGGAGATCTCGAACTTCAAGCGCCACAGTTCCGGGCATATTTATTTGACGCTCAAGGACGAATCGGCGCAGGTCTCGGCTGCTTTTTTCAGTCAGTACCAACGCGGGCTCAAATTCCAGCTCAAGGACGGACTTAAAGTTCTCGCGTTCTGCCGTGTTTCGATCTACGAGGCGCGCGGGGCCTACCAGCTTTACATTGAACGTGTGGAGCCGCAAGGGGTGGGGGCACTTCAGCTTGCGTTCCAACAACTGAAAGAGCGCTTGGCTAAAGAAGGACTGTTTGCCGAAGAGCGGAAGAGGTCCATTCCTAAGTTCCCAAAAACCGTGGGGGTCATCACTTCACCGACCGGAGCCGCGATCCATGACATTTTAAATGTGGTGAATCGCCGATTCTGCGGGACGCATATTTTGCTTTATCCAGTGAAGGTTCAAGGAGAAGGTTCGGCAAAGGAAATCGCGGTCGCGATTGAGAGGATGAATGCCCAGGCGGAGGCCGATGTTCTGATCGTGGGGCGAGGCGGCGGAAGCCTCGAAGACCTGTGGGCCTTCAACGAAGAGCTAGTCGCCCGCGCGGTTTTTGGGTCCAGGATCCCGGTTATTTCGGCTGTGGGGCATGAGAGTGACTGGACGATTTGTGATCTTGTGGCGGATCTGCGAGCACCAACGCCTTCCGCCGCGGCGGAGCTTGTAGTCTCAAGCCGTCTCGAACTTGAAGAACGGTTGCGCGGACGCAAGGAACGTTTGGATTTTGCTATCAACGGAATGTTTGAGCGATACCAGGAGCAGCTTTCGAGCCTGGCCGGAAGTTCGGCCTTCAGGCAGCCAAAATATCTTCTGGACCAATTCACCGGTCAGGTGGATGATCTGGGTCGCCGAATGGAAGGCAGCTTGACGAACTTTATGGATTCAAAAGGTCAGGCTTTCCAGGGCATCATGGGCCGATTGAACGCGCTCAATCCTCTCGCAATTCTCGAACGTGGCTATTCCGTGAGTTTTAATGAAAAAGGCGATATTATCAAGAATGTCGGGCAGGTTTCAGCGGGGGATCTGCTGCGGATCCGGTTGCATAAAGGTTCTTTGGTCTCAAAAGTGACCGCCATAACCCCATAGGGTTTACCCCATTAGATGCTTGCGAGGAAACAGCGAATGTTGATACGGAAATTTAAGATGGGAAATCTTACAATCGGGTGAATAGTGAAATGCGGAAGTGCCGTCGGCACTTCCTGTCTCTAACGGGGGAGCCATGAACGAAAAATTTCAATTTGAAAATGCGTTGGAAGATCTCGAGAAGATCGTGGAGGCCATGGAAAGCGGGGAGCTGACGCTCGACCAGGCACTGAAGAAATACGAGGAAGGCGTGGGGCTCGTGCGGGCCTGCCAGTCCAAGCTCACCGAAACAGAAAAAAGGATCGAGATCCTGACCAAGACCTTGGACGGTTCGCTCAAAAAAGAGGTGTTCGATCCGGACGAAACTGCTCCGAGACCAAAAAAGAAAAAAGTTTCTGACGAAGAGGCGTAGGAGCCATTTATGACGTACGAACAATTCTTTAAGAGTGATCTGGCGATTATTGAGAAAAAGATGAGAAGCTTGCTGCATGCTCAGGAAGCCCGTCCGCTCAGTATCCACCGGGCCATGCAATACACCGCATTTTCAGGCGGCAAACGGTTCCGGCCGGTATTGGCGCTGGCGGCATGCAAAGCTTGCGGCGGGAAACCTCAGGATGCCATCTTGGTGGCTCTGGCCATTGAGCTGATCCACACGTATTCTCTTGTGCATGATGATCTTCCTGCGCTGGATAATGACGACATGCGTCGCGGAAAACCGACCTGTCACAAAACATTCGGAGAGGCGAATGCGATCTTGGCAGGGGACGGACTCCTGACGCTGGCATTTGAGCTGCTTTCGGAAATAAAACCGGCAGAGAAAGCGATCCTCCTAGTCAAGGAAGTGGCAAAAACTGCGGGTGTGCAGGGGATGATCGGCGGGCAGGTTGCGGATCTGGAAGCTCCGGCACGGAAAAAGACGCTCGCCGAACATGATTTTATCAGCGGCAACAAGACAGGTGCCCTTCTTCGGGTCAGCGCGGTGGCGGGAGCCATTGCCGTGGGCGCTTCCGCGCGTGAACTTAGGATTATCACCCGCTATGGAGAATGCTTAGGCCTTGCGTTCCAGGTCGTAGATGATATTCTGGATAAAGACGGCTATTGCAAAGTCATGAGCGTCGAAGCGGCCACCGCAAAAGCGGTCCGTCTCATCGAACAGTCGAAAAAAACGGTCAAGGGTTTAGGGGCTAAAGCGAACGCATTGATCTTTTTAGCGGATTTCCTGGAAAAAAGAATACCTTCTTAAGAGGAAATATACAGATTATTTATGGAAACGAAATGGATTAATGGCATCAAAAGCCCGGAAGATCTGAAGCAGGTGCCCCTGGAAAAGCTTCCGGAGGTGGCTGAAGAGTACCGTCAATTTCTGATCGAATCCGTGGCCAAGACCGGCGGTCATTTAGGCGCGAGTCTTGGTGTCCTGGAGCTTTCGATCGCACTCCACTATGTCCTGAATTCCCCCGAAGACAAGATCTGCTGGGATGTCGGGCATCAGGCCTACGTTCATAAAATGATCACCGGCCGCAAGGATCAGATGCATACCCTGCGCCAACCCGGGGGCTTAAGCGGTTTTCCTTCTCCGTGGGAGAACGCGCACGATCCTTTCATCGTCGGTCATGCCGGCACCGCTATTTCTCAGGCCTTGGGGCTTGCGGCTGCAAGGGATATCAAAAAGGGAAATGAGAAAGTCGTGGCCGTGGTCGGGGATGGCGCCATGACTGCGGGACTTTCCTTTGAAGCTCTCAATAGCGCCGGCCATCTCAAGAAAAACATGCTTATCATTCTGAACGACAACGAGATGTCCATTGCCAAGAACGTCGGCGGCATGAGCCGTTATCTCAACAGGGTCATCACCAACCCTCTCTATAATCGCATCCGCGGGGAAGTCGATAAACAGTTGAGCCGGTTCCCGCGTCTCAAGAAATTCTCCAACGCTTCTCTTGAAGGCATGAAACACCTTTTTGTCCCCGGGATCATTTTTGAGGAATTGGGGTTCCGGTATTTTGGGCCTGTGGACGGGCATGATGTTATGGGTCTTGTGAAGACTTTGCGCGATGTGCTTGCCCTTAACGAATGCAGCTTTCTTCATATCCTTACGAAAAAAGGGAAGGGTTGCGCGTTCGCGGAAAAAGACGAAGAAAAAGGGCATGGAGTGGGTCCCTTTGACGTGAAGACCGGAGAAAAGATTGAGGTCGCGGTCTCAAAGGATGACGTTGCAAGCGTGTCGTATACGCAAGCCTTTGCCGATGCCCTCTCGAAGCATGCTCGCCGGAATTCCAAAGTAGTCGCGATCACGGCGGCCATGCCTTCAGGGACCGGCCTGTCCCACTTTCAGAAGGAATTTCCTGAGCGATTCTTTGATGTCGGGATCGCGGAGCAACATGCCGTGTCCTTTGCCGGAGCTCTCGCGCGCGGGGGGCTGAAGCCTGTTGTTGCGATCTATTCGTCGTTCCTGCAGCGCGCCCATGATTCGATCATGCACGATGTGGCGCTGCAAAGGCAAAGCATTGTGATCGGGATCGATCGAGCGGGGCTTGTCGGCGCGGATGGCGCCACCCATCAAGGGATTTTCGATCTTGCCTATCTCGGATCCGTACCGGGTATTGTGCTTGCGTCTCCGGTCGACGAATATGAAATGGAAAAGATGATGGAGCTTGCTCTTAACCATCTGTCGGTTTTTGCGATCCGCTACCCGCGTGCGAACATTTCAAAAATGCTCGACGCCTTTCCAAAAAAGAGTTTCGAAGTGGGCGAAGGGGAAGTGCTCTTTGACGGAGAGGATGTGACCCTCTTGGCGCTCGGGAGCATGGTGGAGTCGGCCTGTAAGGCTCACGCGCTTCTTGAAAAGGAAGGTGTTTCGGCCCGCGTCGTGAATATGCGTTTTGCCCGCCCGCTTGATGAACAACTGATCCTGGATTCCGTGAAAAAGACGAAATTCCTTTTCACTCTGGAAGAGCACGTTGGAACGGGCGGATTCGGCTCCAAGATCCTGGAGTTTTTAGAGGAAAAAAATATCCGTTATGTTCCTCTTAAACGTTTCGCTCTTCCGGACGAGTTCATCGAACATGGTTCCCGCGATGCCCAGCTCGACGAGTTCGGCCTTTCTCCCGAAAAGATCACGGCCGCTGTTCTTAAAGAACTCGGGCGTGTGACCCAGTAGGTATTGATATCGATGGAAAAGATCTTTTTTGCTCTTACCGGGGAATATATTGAACTCTTCAAGCTTCTCAAAGTGACGGGTCTCTGTGAGAGCGGAGGCACGGCAAAATACGCGATCACGCAGTCGGAAGTAAAAGTGGACGGGCAGGTGGAGATGCGCAAGGCTTGTAAGATTCGTAAGGGACAAGAAGTGGAGTTTGGTGGGGAGATAATCCTCGTTCAATAAAAAAGCTTTCTTGAAGGTGTGTCCCCGGGAGTTTAAAATAAGATCGCTGTTAGCCACCAAAGGAGCGTTCGCGAGATGGAAAAAGTTGGAATTATCGTCAATCAGAAGAAAAAAGGTGCGCCGGAACTTTGCGAGAAGCTCAAAAGCTGGCTTGTGAAGCGGGACATCCCTGTCCAGGATTCTTTGGCTGTTCCATTGGATGATCTGATCGAAAGCTCTACGCTTTTACTTTGTCTTGGCGGAGATGGGACCATCCTCTCGGTTGTCAGTCGTATGAAGAACCGCGTCGTGCCGATTCTGGGTGTGAATTTCGGGAAACTTGGGTTTCTCACCGAAGCCAAGGCCGAAGAGGTTTTCGAGGAATTGAACGCCTATCTTCTTCAGAAACCGGCGGTCGAAAATCGGCTCATGCTTTCCTGTACGGCAAAAAGCAAGAAGGCCGATCAGGACCGGCGATTTATTGCCTTGAATGATATTGTAATCAGTCGTGAAGGGCTCGCCCGTATTCTCCAGCTGGATGTGACGATCTCGGGGGAGAAGTTCACAAGTTTCCGGGGCGATGGGGTCGTGATCGCATCTCCTACGGGTTCCACCGCCTATTCACTTTCCGCGGGCGGGGCGGTGGTGCATCCCAAGCTTGAAGCCATCCTCATTACCCCTATCTGCCCTCATGCTTTGAATTTGCGTGCCCTGGTGATCGGGGCGGATGAGAAGATCACGATCCGGATCCGCACGGAAAACCCCAATGAAAAGGCCCTCCTCACGGCCGACGGTCAAGAAAAGATCGAAATCGACGATAGCTATAGTGTCGAAGTAACTCGCTTTCACATGCCTCTGTCTTTGGTGAAGAGCACGAAGCGGAGTTATCTCCAGACGCTGAGGGAAAATTTCAAGTTCCCTGGTTTCGAATAGCTTTTGTTTCAAGACCGTTATCGCGTTTTAAGACGCTTGCCCCGTTAGAGATTCGTGGGGTCTAGTTTAAAGGATTGATTCGCGATAGGCGCACCGAAGATTTCTAAATTTAAAAAAGACGGAAATGTTTTCAGCGTTTCCTTTCACTAGCGGGGTGGACCATCGTTAAATTATTGATCGTCGATGATGAAAAAATGATCTGTGAGGAATTCCGCGAGACCCTCGAGCAGGAAGGCCACAAGGTGGATTTCGCCTTGAACGGTAAAGAAGGGCTCCAGAAGATCCAGGCTCATGATTATAATCTTGTCTTTCTTGATTCCGCGATGCCGTTCATGGACGGGAAAAAAGTCCTGGAACGGATCCGTCATTTCAGCCAGGTCCCGGTGGCCCTAATCACAGGCTTTCTCCCGGAGTCCAAAGAAAAGGAGATGCTTCACCTTGGGGCGATGGTCTGCTTGCGGAAGCCCTTGGAACTTGACCGGGTGCGGTCCCTTATTCATACTGTGTCTCGTTCCGCACGCAACTGCTCCGGAATCTGAAATTTTAACTTTGAGATTATAGCCATGTCCTGGCCTCTATTTTATTTTCATAGAAGGTTGCCAGGACTAGTCCAATTAACCTTTTTTTATTTTTGAGTGGAGAATTGGTCATGTCCGACATTCGACTTCGTTTCGCTCCCTCTCCGACAGGGTATCTCCATATTGGCGGTGTCCGTACCGCGCTTTTTAATTATCTTTATGCCCGTCAGCAAGGCGGAAAATTCCTCCTTCGCATTGAAGATACCGATCAGCAGCGGTCCACCCCCGAATTTGAAAAAGAGATCCTCGATTCGATGAAATGGCTCGGACTTGATTGGGATGAAGATCTGGTCCATCAAAGCAAGCGACTGGATCGATACTGTGAAGTCGCCAAGGAACTGGTCTCTAAAGATCTCGCCTATGAATTCGAAGGCGCCATCAAGTTCAGGATCCCGAAGACCGAGGTCAAGGTTTATGACATCGTGCGCGGGGAAGTGACCTATGATTCGAAGGAATTCGATGACCTGGTCATTATGAAATCCGACGGATATCCCGTTTTTCATCTGGCTGTGATCGTGGACGATCATGATATGGGAATCACGCATGTGGTGCGCGGGGAAGACCATCTTCCGAACACCCCCCGCCATATCCTGCTCCAACAAGCGCTCGGGTGGAAAGCGCCGAAATATGCACACCTGCCGCTCATTTTTGGTTCAGACGGTACGCCGCTTTCCAAGCGTCACGGGGCGGTGGCGGTCACCGAATATCGCAACAAAGGATTTCTCCCGCAAGGTCTCATTAATTACCTGGCGCTTCTGGGCTGGAATCCCGGGACCCCGCAGGAGATCTTTTCACTGCCGGAACTTGTGAAGCAGTTCTCCCTTAAGCGCGTGATCAAATCGAATGCCCAGTTCAATCCCGAGAAGCTCCTTTGGGTGAATGGCCAGCATATCCGCGCGATCCCGGGCGAGGACTATGAAAAACAAATGACAGAGTTTTGGAAGGATAAGCTGGACCCGATGCCGGAAGAAAAATGGCGGAAGCTCATCACGCTTTACCGCCCTCGCATCCAGACCTACGGAGAGTTGAAGGACCAGGCGGCTTACTGCTTTACCTCGCCCGAGTATAAAGATGTTCACGCAATGGCGGAGATCAAAGCCAATGTGGTTGTGATGGGACTTCTTAGACAATTGTGTGAGGTTCTTCGAGATGTCGGCGATTTCGAGGACGTTCAAATGCTAGATCAAAAAACGAAACAGGTGGTCGAGGTCGCCGGCCTCAAACCCAAGGACATCATTCATCCGCTGCGCTTTGTCCTCACCGGAGGCACTGCCAGCCCCGGCATCTTCGAGCTCATGAGCCTCCTCGGTAAAGACACCTGCCTTAAGCGTCTCTCCTCCTTTCTCGCCTAATTTTTTCCTAGGTCCAAAAGCGGGGAAGCGTTCCCCTTGATATATAGCTATAATGCATTTATAATATCATAAATATAAATACGTAACTGCCAATACTCTTGCATATACAAAATAGATATGCTACCCTTGAGGTGTTGACGTGAAGATACGATGGTGTGTTGAAAAAGATCGTGTGTTGAAATATCAGCGGGGCGTATCCTTTAAGGAGATTTTAGGTCAAAGAAGAGTTGCGATTACAGATAATCCGAAATGGCCGGGGCAAAGGAAGATGCTTTTCGAATATAATAACTATATCTGGGTGGTGCCGTTTGTTGCTCTTGGAGACGAGATCTTCTTGAAAACGCTTTATCCCAGCTGCAAACATACAAAAAAATATCTTGCAGGAGGGTTTTAGTATGAAAAAAAAGATTGATCCAGAAAAGATCAAACTGACGCCGGAAGAAGAAGAGTACGAGCGGGAATCGGATCATGATCGGCCCGTAAGCCGTGAAGAGTTCCTCAAGATTAAGGAGGCTATCGATCAGTGGAAGAAGGACACGGTTCTGAATATGCGGATCAACGGCGAGGACGTGATGCTTCTCAAACAAAAGGCCGAAAAGTTGGGGGTTAAATACCAGACATTCATTGCCCAGATCCTCCATCGGGTCGCGCGAAGCTGAAGATTCTTGTAAAAGAATCTGATATAATCACGGCTTATGGAAACACCTAAGACTCCATCCAATTTCATACGCGACATCATTGATCAGAATATCGCCAACGGTAAGAATGGCGGCCGTGTGCATACGCGCTTTCCGCCTGAGCCGAACGGCTACCTTCATATCGGCCACGCTAAGGCTATTTGTATCAGCTTTGGGATCGCCCGCGACTACCAAGGACTCTGCAATCTCCGTTTTGATGACACGAACCCCGAGAAAGAAGAAGTCGAATACGTTGATTCCATCCGTGAAGATGTTCACTGGCTTGGTTTTGATTGGGGAAATCGCGAATATTACGCCTCGGATTATTTCGGCCAAATTTACGAACACGCGATCACGCTTATCAAAAAGGGGAAGGCCTATGTTTGCGACCTGAGTCCGGATGAACAGCGCCAGCATCGTGGGACACTGACCGCGCCGGGCAAGAACAGTCCTTTTCGTGATCGAACCCCGGAAGAAAATCTGGATCTTTTTGGACGGATGAAAGCCGGAGAATTCGCAGATGGCTCGCGTGTGTTGAGGGCGAAGATCGATATGGCGTCGCCCAATATCACGATGCGGGACCCCACGATCTACCGGATCAAACGAGCGTCGCACCATCGCACCGGCGACACGTGGTGTCTTTATCCGATGTATGATTTCACGCATTGCATCTCGGATTCGATCGAAGGGATCACGCATTCCCTTTGCACTTTGGAGTTCGAGAACAACCGCCCGCTTTATGATTGGGTTCTGATCGAGCTCGGGATCCATCGCCCTCAACAGATCGAATTCGCCCGGCTTAATCTTTCCTACACGGTTCTGAGTAAGCGGGTTCTCCTGAAGCTTGTGCAGCAGAAGACTGTTTCCGGGTGGAATGATCCGCGTATGCCGACGATCTCAGGGTTCCGACGTCGGGGCTATACGCCGTCATCGATCCGCACGTTTTGCGACAAGATTGGCGTTGCGAAGTTTAACAGCACGATCGACATGGTGGTGCTCGAGAATTCCATTCGCGAAGAACTGAATAAAACCGCGCCCCGCATGATGGCGGTCCTGAAGCCGATCAAGGTGATCATCACGAATTATCCGGAAGGGGAGACCGAAGAGCTCGAGGCTGTGAATAACCCGGAAGATCCCTCGGCCGGAATTCGAAAAGTCCCGTTCAGCCGTGAGATCTACATTGAACAGGATGATTTCCGCGAAGTGCCTCCGCCGAAATATTTCCGTTTGGCTCCGGGCCAGGAAGTGCGGCTCCGGTACGCCTATTTCATCAAGTGCGAAAAAGTGATCAAAGATCCCGCGACCGGGGAAGTGAAGGAAGTTCACTGCACGTACGATCCTGCGACGCGCGGCGGCAATAATCCTCCGGACGGCCGGAAAGTAAAGGGGACGATCCATTGGGTCTCTGCGGGTCATGCCCTCAAGACCGAGGTTCGTCTTTATGACCATTTATTTGCGGCGAAAGACCCTTCCGATTTTCCGGAAGGAAAAGATATCTTTGTGAATCTTAATCCGAACTCTCTGGAAGTTCTGAAAGAGGCAAGGCTCGAGCCCGCACTGGGCCAAGTCAAAGCAGGGGAACGTGTCCAGTTCGAGCGGCTTGGATATTTCTTTGTGGATCCCCTCGATTCCCAACCCGGCCAACCGGTCTTTAACCGTACGGTTACGCTGCGTGATACCTGGGAGAAAATTGAGAGAAAAGGGTAAGGCTGCTCCGGCCGAGTTCTGAAGAATGGGCAAAACTGCCGAAGCCAGATCAGATGAACCAGCTATCTCTCAAATCGCCGTTTAGACCTTCCTTGAATTTTTCCGCATTGCCGATCGCCAGCCTAATCTAGAAATGCCTTTCCGCCTCTCTGTATTCTCAGAGTGGACGGATCCGTCCACGCATTGTGGCGGACATAAAGAACCTTTACCCGGACACAGCAAGACAAAAGGATGCCCACAATTGCAATGCCATACGCGGCCATCCATAAGCCGCGGCGGCATAGTGCTTGCGTATCGGACGCAAGTGTCCGTTTTGACCTCTTTTTTTTTGAGCCTTTGGGTGCGAATAACCAAAAT
>SESH01032917.1_pt1 | contig 19343 bp, 13 predicted proteins | sample 3171561 | NCBI WGS metagenome assembly SESH01 (sample SAMN10866947, study PRJNA518727) | freshwater metagenome | biome: subpolar coniferous forest; feature: holomictic lake; material: water; isolation source: holomictic Lake 442 2011 16.5 m and 2014 13 m | place: Canada: near Kenora, Ontario
CGAGGATGACATGGTGGCAAGGTTGCGCAGTATTGTTTGGATATCTTGCAACAGTGGCGATCGCGGCGCCATCAGCACGTGAATGTCGCCAAGCGCGGCGTGAAGATCACCGGAAATCTGGGCACTGCGGTTATCGGTCTCGGTCAACAGTCGCTCAAGTCCGGCCAGGGCAGCGATCAGCCTAGGCTGAAGCCCTGCCAACATGGCATCGAGTCGCTCGGTAGCATGACGGCCGCTAGTGGTGGTTTCTCGCAGATCGGCAAGCAAGCCCGCGACCTGAGGCTGGACGGAACCAGCGGTTGCCGCCGTCGCCTTGACGGTCTCGACAGCGTATTTGAGTATGTCGTGTATTTCAGGCCCCGACACCAGCTCTTTGAGCGCGCGCAGAGTGATCACCAAGTCGTTGGCCAATTCCTGGATCGGCAATTTGCTGATGGTATCCTTCATGGCATTGATACCACCGCGCACCTCAGGTATCTCGGGCATATGCAGATCGATGCCGGACACCGCCCCCTTGTTCTCGGGGTGGTAGTCAAGTTCGACCGAGAGCTGCCCCGTGATCAGGCTCTGCATCACCAAAGATGAACCCAGGCCATTGCCCATCATTTGCTTGCTAAAGCCCAGGTCTTTCTTGCTGCGGGCACCGCTGGCATCATCGACGTTGATCCGCTCGGGTTCGAATTCCATGATTACCGGAATCTCGGCGGCACCGGTGGAAGGGTTAATATGAACCACGATGTCGACCACCGAACCGACTCGGACCCCACGGAACGTCACCGGCGCACCGACACTAAGCCCGGCAACAGAACCGTGAAAAAACGTAACCGCCCGCGGCCTGCGCTCGAAATAGCTGGCATTGCGACCAAAGGCGATCAAGGCGAGCAACGCCAGTGTCACCGCGCCGACAACAAAGATGCCGATAGCACGGGCGTTCGGTTGTTTCATGGCTCTTTTCCTTCCCCGCTGCCAAGGAACTCCCGCACACCAGCATGTCCGCAGCTCATCTGCAACTGTCGGGGATTGCCCCAGGCGATGGCGGTCCGGCTTTCGGCGTCGAGGAAAACGCAATTATCGGCGATGGCGAAAATACTTGCAAGTTCGTGCGTAACCATCACGATAGTCGTTCCTAGCGTATCACGCAACTCGAGCAAAAGCCGGTCGAGTCGGCGTGAACTGATCGGGTCTAACCCTGCAGATGGCTCGTCGAAAAACAGTATATCAGGATCAAGCGCCATCGCCCGCGCCAGCCCGGCCCGCTTGCGCATACCACCGCTGATCTCCGCCGGATAGTAATCCTCAAAGCCGCGCAACCCAACCAGCGACAACTTGTAGGAGGTAAGCTTGGCAATCTCGCGCAACCCCAGCCCGGAGTAAAGCGAGAGCGGCAGGGCCACATTCTCGGCCAGCGTCATCGAACTCCACAGCGCCCCGCTCTGGAACAAAATTCCGAAGCGCCTCCCAATCTCGACCCGCCTAAAGTCGGTGGCGTCCCAGTAGCTCTCGCCGTCGTAGCGGATCAAGCCGCTTGCAGGCCGGATCAGCCCGATCATATGCTTCATCAGCGTACTCTTGCCGCAGCCGCTGCCACCCATAATAACAAAAATCTCGCCCCGTCCGACTCGAAAGCCGACGCCACGCTGAACGACGTAACCGGCGAAGACCATGTCCAGATCCTCGACCAGTATAAGAGCTTCCTCTGGGATAAGGGTTTCCCTAGGGAGCAACGTACTCATATGCCCCAAACTTCCAACGCCACTGCGAACACCGCGTCGGTAATGATAATATAAAGAATACTAGTCACCACCGCCGAAGTGGTGGCGTCACCGACGGCTGCGGCGCTACGCCCGCACTGGATGCCGCGCATACATCCGGCCATGGCCACCAGTACGCCGAAGACTAGGCTTTTGCTCAGGCCAATCATAAACTGACTAATCCGAAGTACATTTTGGGTCTGATGCCAGTATTGCAGCACCGATAAATCAAGCACAGTGGTTCCAACCAGCATACCGCCAGCCAAGCCGACGGCGCAAGCATAAAGATAAAGCAACGGCATCATCAAGGACAGGCCTATCACCCGAGGCAGCACCAAATAATCGAAAGGCGACAGGCCTAGTGTAGTCAGAGCATCAATTTCCTCTTGAGCCTGCATGGTGCCGATGCGAGCGGCAAAGGCGGCGCCAGTTTTACCGGCAATCACGATCCCGGTCATAACCCCCGCCATCTCCCGAGTCATGGCCAGACCGACCAGATCGGCGACGTAAACCCCAGCCCCGAACCGACGCAGCTGCACGGCACCGATGAAAGCCAGGATCATGCCGATCAGCAAGGAAATCACCGTGACAATAACCAGCGAGCGCGGGCCACTGTCCTCTACCGCCTCCATAACATCACGTAAGCGAAACCGTGCCTTTCCTGCAAACAGCCGCGCTACCGACTGGCACATCTCACCAAAGAAGAGAAGTTGCCCATCCAATTCATGCCAGCCCCCCAGCACCATGCCCCCGACATGGTCGAAGGATGTCAGCCGGCCGCCCTTGCGCCCTGTGCCGGTTCGCTCCGGGACCGCCCGCGCCAGCCCAATTAATTTAGCGAGGCCGGCATCGACCATAGCAAGGTCGAAAGCAACGCCTGAACTCTCGCATAGGTCGTAAATAGTTACTAGGTAGGCGGCAAGAGCGCTATCCGCCCGTTCCAGCCCCTCGCACAACACGACGACGCGCTTTAACTCGGCCGCCCCGGCCGCCCCGGTCGCCCCACCCTGGGCCAAGGCATCTGCTACCGGGCCAGGATCAGGTATCCCGTCCCCTAACTCCCACACACCGCCCACCGTCAGTCGCAGCTCCGCCCCCGATAATTCAACTTGGAGTAGGCGACGCCCGGCAGCGGATCTGCTGATCGTTGATGTTTTCACAACGCAACCCTTGAGCCGGTGGCGCAGACCATTTTCACCATTAATCTACCACCGGCAACAAAATAGTTATTTCCGTGCCCCGACCGATGGTGCTGGCGATAGCGATGTTTCCGCCCCAGTCCTTGACTATGCCGTCCACCACACTCAGCCCCAGGCCGGTGCCCTGACCTGGAGGTTTGGTGGTAAAGAAAGGCTCAAATACGTGGTCAAGTACTTCCGGTGCTATGCCACAACCGCTATCGGTGACAATGATACGCAAGGCCTCGGGGCTGACGATGCCATAAAGACCACGCTGTGAAGTCGTCAGTTGCACCCGCGCCACAGAGCAGCCGATACGGCCGCCGTCTCCGACCGCTTCGCCTGCGTTGTTGACCAGATTAACGATGATCTGGGACAACTCGCTGGAACTTCCTAGTACTTTAGAGGTGGTATCGTTGATGTCGGTTTCAATCACCACCGAACATAGCAGCGCTTGACGCATCAATTTGATGCACTCAGCCACCACCTCGCCACAGGCAACTGGACCGACCACCGGAGTCAGTTGGCGAGCATATGTCATGATGCTACGGACTATCTGCGCCGCCTTCCAGCCGCTCTCATGGATAGTTGTGAGGAAGGTCCGCTGCATTTCGTCATTACCGACGCGCGCTAGCGCCAGCTTCGACAGCATAGTGATCGGCACCAAAAGATTATTGAACTCATGGGCGACACCGCCGGCTAATTGGCCCAAACTCTCCATCTGCTGGCGTCTCCGCTCGACCTCCAAACGTCGGCGCTCGGCGGTTATCCGGGTCGAGGTGCCGAAATAGCCACTAAAACCGCTGTTATGGGCGAAAAACAGGGGAAATCCGCTGAGCCGCAGCCATTCCAATTCGCCGCCGGGAACCCGCACCGGGAGGGTAAGGTTGCGAAACGGTTCGCGTGCGGCTATGGCCTCCTTGATGCGGGCAAAATCTTCGGGCGGTGCCTTTGCATCCACAATCTCATCAGGGGTGAAGCCGACAAAGACCGTGAGAAGCGGCCGGCGCTTTTCCCCCTTGCCTTGGACTTTGATCAACCTCAAATTATCATCGCACTCCCAAATATCGTCAGATACCAAATCAACCAACATGCGCAGACGCTCGCCATCGGGCTGGTCCCGTGTCGATATATCATTAAAGCGTGATGGCATGATCAGTATCTTCCGCCTGATATTCCGCCTACTTAAGTCCACCTAAGCAAATGTACTTTATTTCGAGATATTCGTCGATACCAGATTTGCCACCCTCACGGCCGATGCCCGATTGCTTTATGCCACCAAACGGTGCCGCCTCGGTTGAGATGAGGCCTTCGTTAACGCCGACCATGCCATATTCCAGCGCCTCGGCAACACGCCAGACCCGGTTCATATCGTTGGTGTAGAGATACGCAGCTAGACCGAATTCGGTATCATTGGCCATGGCGATGGCATCCGCCTCGGTTTCAAAACGGAACACGGCAGCCACCGGCCCAAAAATCTCCTCTCGGGCCAGCCGCATCGATGGCGTCGCACCAGTCAACAGAGTCGGCTGGAAGAAGGTGCCGCCCAGGATGTGAACTTGGCCGCCCAGCACGATCCGGGCACCCTTGGCGACGGCGTCGGCCACCAGCCCCTGGATCTTAGCCAATGCGGCGGCGTTGATCAGGGGGCCTTGCTGGACACCGGGCTCAGTGCCTGAACCGACCTTAAGGCCACCGATCGCCCGGCCCAGGCGTTCTACGAAGGCGTCATGACTCGCGGCCTGGACCAAAAAACGATTGGCGCAAACGCAGGCCTGGCCAGTGTTGCGAAACTTGCAGGCAATGGCGCCAGCGACTGCTGCATCAAGATCGGCGTCATCAAAGACCAGGAATGGGGCGTTGCCGCCAAGTTCCAGCGACAGCCGCTTGACGGTAGCGGCGCACTGACCCATCAGTAGTGATCCGGTTTTGGTCGAGCCGGTAAAGGATAGCTTACGCACTGTTGGACTGGCGGTCAGCGTTCCGCCAACTTCGGCCGGGCGGCTGGTCGGAATGACGTTAAAGATGCCTGCCGGCATCCCGGCCCTTGATGCCAGCTCGGCCAGCGCCAGCGCCGAAAGGGGAGTGTCCTCGGCCGGCTTGACCACCACAGTGCAGCCAGCCGCCAAGGCCGGGGCGACCTTGCGGGTGATCATGGCGTTGGGAAAATTCCAAGGCGTCAGTGCCGCGACCACGCCAACCGGCTCCCTGAGCGTGATAATACGCCGGCCCGGTCTATTGGAGGGAAGAATCTCCCCAGCGATGCGCGTGGCCTCCTCGGCGAACCACTTGACAAAGGTGGCGCCATAGGCGACCTCACCGCGCGCCTCGGCAAGCGGCTTGCCGCACTCAAGCGTGAGCAGCAAGGCCAGATCATCAATGTTGGCCAGAATAAGGTCATGCCAGCAACGCAAGATGGCCGCCCGCTCAACCGGCAGTTTGGCCCGCCAAGCCGGTCCCGCCGCCGCCGCTGCCGCAATCGCCCGCTCGGTCTCGCCCGCGCCCAAATCTGCTACGTTTGCAAGAGTCAACCCGTATGCGGGATTGATCACATCAAAAACTCGGCCGTCATCGGCATCGATCCATTCGCCATTGACAAAGCCATGCCAACGAAACAGCCCAGTGTCACTGAGCCGCATAGAGGCGATATAATTAAGGGTCATGGACTTGGCCTATCAAGTATGGCGGTTCGAATATAGCCGTAACTGATCATGCCGGTATGATCAAGGGGCGTGCTGGCCCTTGCCCGGACTTCGCGGGCGTGCTGGCCCTTGCCCGGACTTCGCGGGCGTCATATAAGGTAATATGTTTCGAACCGTGCCGAGGGCCGTCCATGCCGCGCCGCATCGCCTATCTCAATGCCAGGCTGCTGGATCCGGCGAGTGGTCTTGATCGGCCTGGGGCGCTGCTGACCGAAGGCGCGTTGATCGCCGACTTTGGTCCCGGGCTATTCGCCGACGGTGTGCCCGACGGTGTCGAACAGATCGATTTGCGGGGAGCCTGCCTTGCACCGGGATTGGTCGACATGCGGGTTTCGGTTGGCGAGCCGGGTTCCGAGCACAAGGAAACCATCCTCACCGCCAGTAAGGCCGCAGCGGCCGGCGGCATCACCGCGTTGGCTTGCCTACCCAACACCGACCCGCCGCTCGACGACATGTCGGGGATCGAGTTCATTGCCCGCCGCGCCCGCGACGTTAGACTGGTCAAGATATTCGCCCACGCGGCGCTGACCCGTCGCACCGAGGGGCGGGAGTTGACCGAAATGGGCCTATTGGCCGAAGCCGGAGCGGTAGCATTCACCGATGGTACCAGGACGGTTGCCGATGCGAAGGTGATGCAGCGGGCACTGAGCTATTCCGTAGCCTTCGATCTGTTAGTGGTTCAGCACGCCGAAGAGCCGACGCTGGCCGCTGGCGGCATGATGAACCGAGGCGAGACCGCGACCCGGCTGGGACTGGTCGGCATCTCGCCGCTGGCCGAGGTAATCATGATCGAACGTGATCTGCGGCTGGTCGAGGCGACGGGTGCCCGCTACCATGTCGCCCACGTCTCAACCGCCGAGGGCATTGAGGTTATCAGGCGGGCCAAGGCGCGCGGCTTGAAGCTGAGCTGTGATACCGCGCCCCATTACTTCAGCTTGACCGAAATCGATGTCGGAGACTACCGCACCTTTGCTAAGGTCTCGCCGCCACTGCGAAGCGAGGCCGACCGGCTTGCGGTCATCAAAGGGTTGGCCGACGGCACCATTGATGTAATAGCCAGCGATCACGCCCCCCACGACGCCGATAGCAAGCGGGTGCCGTTCGCCCAGGCGGCTTTCGGCGTCATTGGTCTGGAAACACTGTTGCCGCTGACCCTTAAGCTGGTTCACGATGGTCAGGTACCGTTAATGACCGCCCTAAAGGCGCTGACCTGTCGCCCGGCGGATTTGCTCAGACTGCCGCTCGGCCGGTTGAGCCGGGGGGGGGCTGCCGATTTGCTGGTTTTCGATCCCGACCGGCCCTGGCGCATCAATGCCGAAGCCTTTCTCTCTAAATCCAAGAACTCGCCGTTCGATGAGATGCTAGTGACAGGCCGGGCGCTGCGCACCGTTGTGGACGGACGCCCAGTATTCATACTTGAGGATTAAAATAATCGTGGATAATTTAGGGAATAGCGTGGTGTGGATGCTGCTTGCCCTGCTCGGAGGTTATTTGCTTGGTTCTGTGCCATTTGGCCTTTTATTGACCCGGCTCGCCGGACTAGGTGATATCCGGGGCATCGGCTCCGGCAATATTGGCGCGACCAACGTGCTGCGCACCGGCAACAAAAAGCTGGCGGCGGCGACCCTGCTGCTCGACGGCGGTAAGGGCGCGCTGGTGGTGCTAGTGGCCGGACTAATGGGAGAGAATACCGCACTGGTGGCGGCGGTCGGGGCCATGCTTGGCCACAGCTTCCCGATCTGGCTCAACTTTAAAGGCGGCAAGGGTGTGGCCACCGCCTTCGGCATCCTCCTTGCGACGGCTTGGCCAGTAGGAATGGCGGCCTGCCTGACCTGGCTCACGGTGGCCTATGCCTTGCGCATCTCATCACTGGCGGCGCTGGCCGCGATCGGCGTCAGTCCTCTGCTGAGCTGGGGGCTAATCGGAGGAAAACATGCTGCCGCCACACTGTTCATCGCGTTCCTGGTCGCCATCCGCCACCACGCCAACATCCGCCGCCTGATGAAAGGCGAAGAGCCCAAGATCTCAATGGGCCATAAATCAGGGTGAAACTCAATTTAGCCGTTGCCGGTTCATTAGCTTGCCTTCAGCCGAATTCCGGATTATAAAAATTGCGGCGTCGCGGGTGTAGCTCAATGGTAGAGCAGAAGCTTCCCAAGCTTACGACGAGGGTTCGATTCCCTTCACCCGCTCCAAGTACTGGCCTGTATCTACAAATATTGCCGGCGAATCGGACTCGCAGCATGGTTTGCCCAGCTCATATTCCAGGCACTAACCACTGTTGACCTGTTCCTGGGAGATGGTGGTGGCTTACGCCACAACCGAAACGGCGTTGCAGCCACGCGAGTTTTGAGATAAGTATAATGCTAGATGTGGGGGCCAGTGAATCTCCGGGGGCTCTATTTGCTCGATAATGGCCACCTAAATCTACGGCCAACTAAACCAACGGCCACCCAATTCAGCTGCCCCTAATGCGACCCACAACGGAAGGATATCCATCACATGAATCGCCTATTTCTCACGGTCTTAACCACACTATTCTTACTTGCGACAAGCTCTGCTTTCGCCGGTGACGAGTATAACGCGGTACCTGTCAATGACGCTCAATATGCCCAATGCATAACCTACTCACTGAAGAAGTGGGAAGGTGGCGGCGATAAAAGCCCAATTGCCGACCAAACAAAGGTCGAAGCATTCTGCACTTGCATGTGGAATGAAACCTCCGATGATTTCAAGGGCAATCTTGCCAAGTTCTCGGAAACGCCCAGGGGCGCTGTAATTAACAAGACTTGCGAGAAGTACTCAAATTGGGGTGATTGATATCCACTCAGAATAAAAAGCAACGGCCGGATACCCATGTCCGACCGTTGTTTTGTTATCGGCTTGCTTATGTAAAGGTGAGATCCATGATTAAAACGGAATGGAAGATCGCATCCGCAGCTTGCTGCCTATTGGCGACTTTGCAATGTAGCCTTCCGGCAGCGGCGGCGGAAGAAATCGAACCGATTCGGATTGGTGTTCTCCTCATCATGTCAGGCCCGATGGCAGGCTATGGCAAGCATGGTTCACAGGCCGTTCAGCTCGCTCTTGACGAAATTAACTCCAAAGGCGGGATGCTCGGGAGAAAAGTAATTGCCATCATCGAAGATGACAGGATGAAGCCGGAGGTTGGGGTTGAAGTATTCAATAAATTCATTAACCATTACAAGGTTGATTTCGTCATCGGCCCGACGTCGAGTGCAGTCGCGGCCGCCATCGTAGACCGTGCGGAGGCGAACAAAAAGATTCTAGTATTAACCCAGGCCGCTGCTAGTTCCCTTACCGATGCTAAATTTAACCCCTATGTTTTCAGCACGCTAAGCAACGCCATGATGCATGCCCGTGCTGGTGCTCATTTCATGGCTCCGAAGGGCTACAAGCGATGGATGACGATTGGGCCTGATTACGCCTACGGTCACGAGTCGTGGGCCTCATTTAGTTCCAAGCTTAAGAACATGCAACCCGATGTCGAACTCGTGGGTGAGTTGTGGCCAAAATTAATGGAAAAGAATTACGCCCCGTTTATTCAGAAACTATTGGAAGAAAAACCTGATGCTGTTTGGTCATCGCTGTGGGGAAATGATGCAGTAAACTTTATCAAACAGGCACTCCCAACCGGTTTGTTCGACAAGGTCAAGTTTTCTTTTGCAGATGGCGCCGCTCTTGAAACACTGGTTCCGCTTGGCAAGGAAATGCCGAATGGAATATTCCTATCGGCTCGCTATTTTTTCCTTACACCCGATACAATGATGAACAAAAATTTTGTTCGTGCCTATCATGAACGATACAATGAGTATCCTGACTATATGGCCGAGGAAACCTATGCCGGAGTCTATTTCATTAAAGCTGCCGTAGAACGTGCCGGGACAACCGATTCCCCGAGTTTAATCAAGGCGGTTGAGCGTGAGCCCCTGGCATGGGAAACGCCGGAGGGATGGAAGATTATGCGCGGGGATGATCACTCCGTGGTTGAAGATGTCTTATGGGGAGAATCAAGCTTTAGTAGCAAATACGGTTTTGCTATCATTAAAAACACACAATCGATACAGGCTGAGGAAATATGCCGCACCCCTGATGAGCTAAATATGGTCCGGAGCAATTACCAAAGCCGCCTTAATCAAGCAACAAAGTAGTATCGGGTTGAAGGGTTTTTCAACATGAGACGAAAACACTTGATCTCGCCGGAAACCGCATCTGCGCTGGTAATGCGCTTGGTTACCGTCCTGCTCGCCGCCTTCCTCATCATGTTGGCCGACCAGTTCATGGAAGATCTTGGGGCATGGATACGTGCGCCTGATCACCGGTCGCTGACCCATGGAGCCGACACCCAGGCGACCGAGGCAGAAATCGCCAAGCTGGCTATGGCATTGGAACAAAAGGAAGCTGAGGCGAAGTCCGTACAGGCGGCACTCGCCGTTGCAACGCGCGACTACGCCGCCCAGAAAGAAACCTATGATAATTGGCTGCGGGCACGCACCACTGTTGGCTCCCCGGGCCAGGACGCCGGTATTCTTGACCGCGCCCGGACACTTGACCAAAAAATGGCCGTGCGCCGTGAGTGGGCAGACCAGTTGGACCAGATAGTAACGGCGCAGCGCGACATTGGCAAAAAAATCAATTCGCTCCGCGCAGATGTTCGCAAACAAACACAAATCGCCGAAGAGCACTACAGGAGCGAAGTAGACAGTTACGAATTGAAAATGTTCGCCCTGCGGATGGCCGTCGTCCTACCCTTTCTAATTTTCGGCATTTATACGTTTGTTCGCTGGCGGAAATCCAGATACCGTGCATTGGCATGGGGTTACATCATTTTCTCGTGCTATGCTTTTTTCTTCGGCGTTGTACCGTATCTGCCGAGCTATGGCGGCTACCTGCGCTATACGATCGGGATATTCCTGACAGTTGCGGGTGGTATTTATGCCATCCGTGGTATGCAATCCTTCGCCGAGCGCAAGCGCCAGGAGTTGCTACTCTCCTCAGCCGAGCGAGCCAAGACAATAGATGAAGAGGCGGCCATTACCTCGTTCCGCGACCACCGCTGCCCATCTTGTGATCACGACTATACTTTGCCCAAGGCCAACCCTTCGGAGCCCGAGCCGTCTTTCTGCTACCACTGCGGCCTCCAGCTCTATGGAGCCTGCATCTCGTGCACTACGTTCAACTTCGTCCACTTCAATCACTGTAAGAATTGCGGCGCAGTACTTAAGGTAAGACGCGGCACAGTTGAGCCTAAGGCGTCATGATGGGATCAATTATGGGAGCTTGGCATCAAGACGATATAATCCATCCTTGGCATATGCATCACCTTTCTTGATGGCAAGGGTATAATATTTTATGGCCTTCTCGTGGTTTTTCGGCACGCCACGACCATATTCGTACAGCCAGCCCATGTAACTTTCAGCCGCAGTATAACCCTGGCTCGCCACGAATTCCATAAGTACCGCCGCCTCATCTATCTTTTCATCAACATCCAGGGAGCGAGCTAGTTGAAACTGAAGGCGGAGATTGTGCCTGTTATTAAAAACGGCGCTTCTGCATTCGATTATTGCTTGTTTTGCTAGAACCGCGTTCCTCTCGACGCCAGGCGCTAGACGTTGTTGATCTTTGGGCCCAGAGGCCAGTCTATCACATTCAGCCTGGCCGTCATGCGCCATGCTGCGAGAGGAACCGGGCATCGCCTCATCAAACGCCTTTCCCACGGGCATCGCTGATACTTGAGGGTCAAGCTTTGCCGCCTTGGCATTAGACCGAGCAGAAGAATCCTCCAACATATTTTTGGCAACAGCGATAAAAGCCCCATTGGGAAATCGACGAAGATACTCACGAAACAGGCCTTGATTTTCGGTATTCTTGATAGATGTCCAAAATTGGTAATCAACTTCATCCACGGGAGTACCGCCAGCATTACCAGCCGGATCGGTCTGTGATTTCTGTGGATGAAAAAAAAACTCACCTTCTATTGGCGACATAGATATCCAAGGCTGCTGCTCACCATTGGTTTTTCGTTTGACACCAAGACCAATATCATTAAAAAATCGGTACACATCGAGTCCAGGCTTCTTCATACTCTCAATCATACTTTCAGTATAGGGACTGTGTCCTGACACACCGTCACTCGCAACATTTCCTGGTTGTGTTGAGTAACTCACAACCATCCCGGCGGCAACGCGCATCTGAGCCAAACCACCGCCAATCGAGCGCGTTCGTGACTGGGTCCAAGGGTTGTTGCGACATGAGTCAAGTATGATAATATTGAACCGATTGCGAGCCTCCGCCATAACATCAACAATAGTGTTAGCATCGACGAAATCAAATTTCACGTCGGTCTCAAGTTTAGGATTTGCTTGAACCGGGGCTAAGTAATTAATACCATGAACTTGGACCGCATGTCCGGCGAAGTAAAATAGCCCGACCGTCTGATTTGTTAAACGATGACCAAATTCTCGTGTCAAGTTGTCAAAAGCGGATTTATCTATATCAATTTGAGCGCCGTCGCCCACGAGCAGAAAGCCGGACTCACGCAAGGCATCAGCCATTGCCCTCGCATCATTGGTTGGATTATCGAGCCTGGGAATGAATCGATAGTTACTATTGCCAATGACAAGTGCAACCCGTCCCTCAGCCCAAGACGGCGGGCCAGCCGCCAATATCATGCACACACAAATGAAGATTGTGCAAACTATATGGTTCGGAGCGCTTCGGCACAACTTAAATAGCTTCATCGTCTCATCACACCTCCCACTAACGCAACACTACCTATATTTGTCACGCAGTGCATTCCTGGCAGGCAATTTGAGTTGGCTCCAAATAATGTCCATGTTTTTCTTAACCTCTAAATGTCCGTCAAGAAAAGCCCGCGCATAAAGTTCATAAGCACGTGGCATGTCGCGCTTGACTCCGACCCCGACCGCTTGCATCCAGGCGAAAATTTCTATCGCATTGAATTGACCTTCATTGGACTGTTCTTCGAGAATTGATATATCACTGCTAGTAATTATTCCCGATGAAACACGTTCAAGCAACGCCTTCCATCTTAATTCCTCGGCCTTTCTAAAGATTTTATCGGCCGAAATACGCTCACGATAATTTTCTACATTATCCTTGTAAGGAGAAAGCTTTGTTGTCTCTTCCATTGCGCGCCGCCAGTCCAGGCACCATGGAGGAGGTAGGAGCGTTGTACAAATTACCATCCCCTCATTAAAGGAAATTCGCTGCCATTCGGGTACGGTCAAGTCGTTAGTGGTAATTTTTGTTTCGTTCATCGCGCCAATCCACTCGCGGCACCATTCCGGTTGATCACTACGCACAGAACACTTTTGGATATTCCCTTCGAAACTTCGCAAAAGCCAATGATTTTCATATTGATTTTCATAGCTTCTGAAAACTTGTGCATAGCAAATCGCTGACGTTGCCATAACAAACAGAAAGATAACTAGCGCAACGGCAAGACAAAACAGCAACGCCGCCAACTCGGCGCGCCATTTACTGTCAACTTGCAGAATGTCCTGCCTCGCCATCATGAGTTTCCGTCCCCTAACCGGGTAAGCCCCCATGTCACGCCCTTCGATACCCCATCCTCATATACTAAAGCCAGTGAGCCCTGTACAATCATCAAAAGCCAAATAGATAGTATATGCTGGCCTGGATAACAACGAGCACAAGAACAGCGTTACGCCTGTCGGACCTTCAAAATAAACCGGTCAACTTCCTGCGCTAGATTTTGCGATTGCACGCCAAGGTTATTTGCCGCCGAAAGGGTTTCCCCGGCACCCTGTCCAGTTTCATTTGCGGCTTGAGAGACGCCAGAAATGTTTGCGGAGACTTCCTGCGTACCTTTCGAGGCTTCGCAGACATTGCGGGCTATTTCCCGGGTTGCGGCACCCTGTTCCTCGACTGCAGCGGCAATAGTTGTTGAAATCTCGCTCATGCGCCGGATCGTGCCGGTTATGCTCATGATCGCCTCGACGGTAGTTGCGGTCACGCCCTGCATCTGCCCGACTTGCGATTGGATATCGTCGGTCGCCTTGGCGGTCTGATTAGCGAGATTTTTGACCTCGGAAGCGACGACCGCAAAGCCCTTACCAGCCTCGCCGGCTCGCGCCGCCTCAATTGTGGCGTTAAGAGCAAGCAAATTGGTTTGACTGGCAATATCGTTGATTAATTGAACCACATCGCCAATTTTTTGTGCAGCTTCGGCCAAACCATTGACAGTCGCGTTGGCCTGATTTGCTTCTTCAACGGCGCTGGCACCGATCCTGCTCGATTCCGAGACTTGCCGGGAAATTTCATTGATCGAACTGGTAAGCTCTTCGGTAGCAGCTGCCACGGTCTGAACATTGGCCGAGGCCTGCTCCGCCGCCGCCGCGACAACGGTGCATTGACGATTGGTGTGATCAGCATTGGCCGACAGGGTTTGCGCCGTTTGCTGCAACTGCTGTGCCGCCGATGACACAGCGGAGACGACAGATTTGACACCGGACTCGAAGCCGTCGGCCAGCTGGTTCATCATGCGCCTCTTTTCCTCGGCCGTGCGGCATTCCTGCGCCACCTGCTCATCCTTAAGGCGTTGGACCTCGATGGCATTGTCCTTGAACGCTTGAACCGCCTTCGCCATTTCGCCAACTTCATCCAGATTGTCGAGCGCTAGTACCATGACGTGTAATTCGCCCCCGGCCAGCCGGGTCATGGTCGCAGTCATGCCCTTAATCGGGATAGTTATCGAGCGATCAACGATCCAAGCGAACAACAGGCCCATTACTCCCGCCCCTATCGATAGCGAAAGCGTCATGAATGAGGTGTTGTGTAGCTCATTCCCTGCATTTTCCTGAGTAATCCGGAGAGCTTCTGACATGGATAAGGTATTCTTTTCGACAAGGGCATTAAATTCCTTGGACTCGCCAACCATTACTGTATAAACTAGATGATCGACCGCGAAAATATCCTTTGCGGCCGCTTCAAAAGCTACGAGATATTTCTTGCCGTCTTCAATTGCTTTCTTGCAGAGTTCGATATTATATGGCTCAGTCAACCCTCCGATTAATTCACCGGCGCGAGAACCGAATTCTTTGATATACATACGAACTGCTTCTGCGGTCTTGTTATCCGGTTTGAGCAGGAATTGCGTGGCAACGACGCGCGCCTGCATTAAAGATTCTCGCGCCCGTCCTACGCGGGACGAAGTCTCGAACTGACCATCCTTATGGGCCGAATCGGCAATTTCGGTCAATCCTCGGCGGATACCTGAGCCGAGCGGGTCCATACCTTCATTAACAAGCTTATCGCGCCGGTCGTGCAATTCAACCAGCTTTGTAAAGTTGGCGGAATAGCTTTCTAACAACTCGATCATTCGATCCTGGTTTGCCCGTCGCGCCGCGTTGACTGTACCTTCTCGGAGTTTTTTTAATTCGGTACCAAGTTCAGTTTGAAACTTGCGAACCGCATTAACATCGTTCATCTCGCCGTTATCGACGTATAGAACGACGTGGCGGCGCATGTTAGCAAGCTTAGTGGCGATGCTTTCGGTCATCAGACTATTGCTTGAAATTCTGATGTAGTCAGTCAAATTGCGCTCGACGACATTCAGTCCGTGAATACTAATCCACGAGACCGCAGCCAGCAAAGCCAGTACGATAATAAATCCAGTGTATATGCGGGTTCCAATCTTGAAACGTCCAGCAAAATTTCCCATGCCCATATTGATCTCTCCTCACTAGCCCAACCACCACCAACCCTTTTATTATAGCTCGGAAAGGGGTAGCGCGTGAATGTTTTTTTTTAAAATAGGCGCAGATATGGCCGTCGTCAGAGAATCTCGACACCAAGGAGGGTCGCGATGCCAAAACTCGCGAATAATGCTGCAGCAACCATTCGAACCGCCTTGAACGGTATTCTATCGGAAGCGATATTGCCAAAGAAAACTGCCGGAACGTCAGCAATCATCATACCTACAGTAGTTCCCGCAACGACCGCGACCAGAGACGGAAACTTTGCTGCGAGCATAACCGTGGCCAACTGTGTCTTGTCTCCAATCTCAGCCAAGAAAAACGTCGTCAGGGTGATCAGAAAAACTCCATATCGACCGACTGGGTTAGCGTCTCCATCCAGCTTATCGGGCTTCAAGGCCCACAGCGCAACCGCAAGAAAAGAAAGACCAAGTCCATACCGTAAATGATCAGGTTGGACCGCTAGACGTATCCATTCGCCCAGCAGCCCAGCTATGGTGTGATTGGCCAACGTCGCCACCAAAATGCCTAATATGATCGGCAGCGGCTTTTTGAACCGGGCCGCCAGAATCAGGGCGAGAAGTTGAGTCTTGTCGCCGATCTCACCAATAGTTACCATGGCGACAGATACAAAAAAGGCGTCCATACGTGTCACTCCTGTTAAATAATGCTAATTAAATGGCCTACCAATGGTGAAACACTGCCCCAGGTCGAAATACTTACCGAGAACCGATACTCTTATGCCGTGCCTCAAAAACGTAATCGGCACCAAGATCATATCCAGCTGAGCTTATGGCACCATATTGTGGAGTCTGTGGCGTTGTTGCCGTTACATCATCCCTAACCTTACGGAACAGCTCTTCACCAAGCGTGGCCGAGGTAACTTGGTTCAAGCGGTTCGCCAGGGCACGCGCGAAAGGCGAGTTGACCTCGCCGTCGAGAACCGGCTCATCGCCCCCCGATGAAAGGGCCATTACTCCGCGCAGTTGACGAAGTTCATTTGTATTGACCGGCTGGCCATCCGATATGACGCTCTGCTCCTTAGTGAAGGCACCAGAATAGCAACTATCGGCAATCACCATGATGTTTCGGGCAGGAATCCAGCGCAGCATTTTTGCTACATCGTTGGTGGAGACCCAATTCCGAGCGCTGTCGCCTGTCGCATTGATTGGTAACCAATAACCAGCACCGGTGTTATCATTCAGATAGCCATGACCGGCATAATAAACAACAAGCTGATCATTCTCAGTCATTTCACTATGTAAGGAGCGGAATGTATCAACCATTACTTGTTTTGTAGAATTATAAACGATTCTAGTGTCAAAGCCATACTTATTATGCAGTGTTTTGCTAATTAGGGCAGCATCGCGTCCAGGAGTTCCAAGATTTGCAAAAATGGCATGTTCCTGATAGTCAGTATTAGCAAACAGGATAGCTATTTTACGATTGGGGTGAGGAGCGACACTGTCGCGGGCAGCGATACTTGCAACTGTATTTGCCGCCTGCCGATTAATCTTGATCACCAATTCTTTTGTCAGGCCTTGCTCATTGACCAGTGTGAGTTTGACCTCGCCGACCTCCTTATTAAGCGGCAACGGGATTTCGAAAGTGCCGTCATCGCGGACGAAAACCCAACGGCCATCTATGCGCGCCTGCCGGCCTCCTCTCCAGCCGCTAATCCTGGTGGCATCACCCCCCGCCTCGGGCAGATCGGTATAGAGCCGTACCGAGCGAGGCCTCGGTTCAACACTAATCAAATCCTCAATGAGGCCGCCACCAAGGTCAGCAACCTGAATCGGACGATCTTCACTACGGGCCGACAGATCAAACCCAGTGGCCCAATTCTCGATCCGGCCGTGAACGACTGGACTACCATTGCGGTCGGGAACAACGGTTACTTGCTGAATGGTAACAAATTGTAATGGTGTAGCACTTATCATTCCACCCAAGCCGTTTATCGGCATATTGGTTACTGGCGCGCCCGTCCCGATGGTGCTAGAGCCGATAGCGCCCGTCCCGGTGGCGTTAGAACCTGGCGCGACGCCAATAGATGGCGAAGCCGCCCCGGGGAGCGCCGGCGAAAGGTCGGCCGCGTGGGTATTCTGGGCAAGTTCCTGGAGTGCGCCACCCAAGGCTTGGGTTTTTGCTTCCTTCTGCACCGCCTGGAACAGTCCGAGATAGGTCTTGGCCAGCTCACCCGAGGCACCGCCAGCCTGGAGTGCATCCTTTACATCTGAATATTTAATGTTAAGATTGCCGGCTGCCACCTCCTTGAGCTCGGCACCAACAGCTTTCGCCATGGCATTATTGCTCGCCAAAAGACCGTTCACGAGAGCCTGTGTCGGAAAAGAAGAGAAAACCGCCCTCTGTTCAACCGACGAAAGCTTGCCCTCACCGCTCATCGCAGCAATTGCCTCATGAACAGAACCAGTCTTGATCGCCGCCCCCACAGTTACGGCAACATCCTTGACTGATGAAGTTTGCGCAACCTGAGCGATACTCGGCGCCGCTGATACAGTCAACACCGGAACGACACCCGCAGCCATAGTAACAACGGAACTAGTAACCATTTCGGTTCCACCGACACTAGTCGCGATACTGGCATTAACCGCCGTTGTGGCAGAGATGATGGTGGTGGTGGTTACAGAAGATGTAGTTGTCCCAGCCGTGCTTGAAACAGTCATCGCATTACCAAATAACTGATTAGACTGGGCCACGCTCGCAAGCACGGTACTCATGACAGCACCTATCCCGCTGATAGATGGTATTGCCGCACTGCTGGTTGAGTTGGCCACAGCTAGTGGCGAAGTGGTGGTCTGTGTGGTAGTGGATGCGCCAAGAGCATTGGCATAAGTAGTAGCTGTCGAAACCAGAGAATTAGATAGCGTCTGAGTGGCGGCTGCTTGCGCTGACCCTGAGTTGGTTGCTGTTGAAGCCGTGTTCGTTGAAGTCGTTGGGGCAGTAGTTTGGGAATTCGTTGTTGTTACCTCTGGAAGAGTAGCCCCAACGGTAGCCCCAACGGTCACGCCGCCAGTCGTGCCGCCGGTCGTGCCGCCTAGCGCACCAACGGGCGCATTAACGGACAATCCATCTGAACCAAATTTAGTAGTGTAATTGAAGCCCTGCGGCAAATTATTGATCCCAAGGCTAAGAGTGCTTAAATTGGCAGAATTCAACGCGCCCTGACCATACTCCAGCGCCAGACTTGACGTTCCTGAGGCAATCAGGTTAGCATTAATGACGATGTTATTCCAAGCGTTTAGCGTCAACTTGTTAGCCGCCCAAGTGATCGCGCTGTTGACTGTTATATTCCCGTCTGTCCCGGCTTCTCCACTAAGGGTGCTGGGAGTATTTCCGCCTGCCGTGCTGATGGTTACGTCGTTATTTACCAAGGCAGTGCCAATGTTGCCTGCCAGTGTACTATCAATGGTGATGTTGACCGGATCAAGCAGCCAATTGCCTGTTTTTCCAAGTGGCGCCGAGGTACTTACGCTCACGCCATTTACGACCAAACTACGCCCGGATGTCTCCACAAAACCGCCATCGCCCCCCTGTATACCACCCATGGCAGTAATGGTGCCGTTTACACTGGTAGAGCCGTCCGACCACACCACAACCTTGCCACCACGCCCCTTCAGAGTGGCGCTGGCATTGATCACCGATTTACTATCAACCGTCACCGTCCTTGATTTGCCGCCCTGAACTTCGCCGCCAATGCGAATGGCACCACCCGAGGTTGCGCCTGATGCGTCGATGCGAGCCGTCACCAATTTTATATCGTCAGCGAATACGTCAATGACGCCGCCCGTACCCGTGGTAGAGTTTGCCAAAATTCCGCCCAGATGGGCGACGTTGGCGATAGTCACCGCAGCCCCCGAGATAGTAACTTGGCCGCCGCTCTCGCCTGCATTGCGCCCAGAGGCGTCGATGGTGCCGGTGACGAGTACATTA
>SESH01008930.1_pt1 | contig 19307 bp, 20 predicted proteins | sample 3171561 | NCBI WGS metagenome assembly SESH01 (sample SAMN10866947, study PRJNA518727) | freshwater metagenome | biome: subpolar coniferous forest; feature: holomictic lake; material: water; isolation source: holomictic Lake 442 2011 16.5 m and 2014 13 m | place: Canada: near Kenora, Ontario
CACGGCGCGCCTCCAGGTATCACCGCGCCTTGCGTGGCTGCCGCTACTATCTTTCATGCCCCAACGTACGCTGGTCACCCTCCTGTTGCTTGGCTTCGCGTCGGGACTGCCGCTCTACCTGACGGGTGCGACCCTGAAGGCCTGGATGACGGATGAAGGACTGAGCCTCGCGACCATCGGCCTGTTCAGCTTCGTCACCCTACCCTATAGCCTAAAAGTGTTCTGGGCGCCCCTGCTGGACCGCTATGCGCTGCCCGGACTGGGCCGTCGGCGGGGCTGGATGTTGGTCATGCAACTGGGGATGGCCGTGGCCCTGGGCCTCCTGGCTCTCACTCAGGCCCACCTGGATCTGTTGAAGGTGGTGATCCTCGCCCTTGCCGTGGCCATCACCAGCGCCACCTTCGATATCGCGGTGGATGCCTGGCGTGCTGAGGCCCTGGACCAGAAGCAGCTGGGCCTGGGCAACAGCATCCACATCGCCGCCTATCGTGTGGCCATGCTGGTGAGCGGTGGGCTGGCGCTGATTCTGGCCCAGGCCTTCAGCTGGCGTGTCACCTACCTGGGCATGGCCGCCCTCACGCTGCTGGGCATGATTGGAACCTGGCTGGCCACCAATACGGACGCGGTCTCCCGGGCCCCGCGGACCCTGCAGGAGGCCATCCTGGGTCCCCTGCGGGATCTGCTGCAGCGCAAGGGCATTGGCTACCTGCTGGCCTTTGCCGTGTTCTACAAATTGGGAGACTGGCTGGCCGAATCCATGACTATCCCCTTCCTGCTCCGCGGCATGGGCTTCACCAAGATGCAGATCGGGACCGTGCAGAAGACCACCGCCATGCTGGCCATCATCGGGGGCGGCCTGATTGGTGGCTGGATGCTCACCCGCATGAGCCTCCGAAAGGCTCTCTGGATATGCGGCTTCCTGCAGGCCGGCAGCATCCTGGGCTTCTGGGTCATTTCACTGCTGGGTCCGCGCCTGCCCCTGCTGGTGGCGGCCAACACCCTGGAGAACCTGGCCTATGGCATGGGTGGCAGCGCCTTCGCCGCATTGCTCATGGGTAGCTGCAACCGCACCTATACGGGCACCCAGTACGCCCTTTTCAGTGCGCTGATGGCGCTCCCCCGCAGCCTTTTCGCGGGACTCACGGGCTTCATGGCCGATGCCTATGGCTGGAAACTCTACTTTCCCGTCTGTGCGGCCGCGGCCATTCCCGGACTGCTGCTCCTGCTGTTGTGGGATCGCTGGGGCCTCCCGGAAAGCGAAGAGGTATGACAAAGTCGTATGCCATGGAGGGTTTGTGATCCGTTCGTTGGTCTGTCTCGCAGCTCTATCCCTAGTCGCTCAGGGGCCGCCCCCCCCGCAACCCGCGCCGGAGGCGCCCCCTGCGGCCCCCCGCGCCAGTTCCAATCCACTTAAGGAGGTGGTGCGGGTCGAACTTAGCGCCGCCGAGGTCGGTACGCCCGAGGCGCTGACAGCCTCACTCTATGCCTTCATCTCCGGGCCCAAGGACCAGAAACGGGATCCTGACAAAATCCGGTCCCTGTTCCATCTTCAGGCCCGAATCATGGTGGCGGCTCGGCACCCGGAGAAGGGGGCCTTTCTGCGACCCATGGAACTGGAGGCCTTTCTCTCCTTTGTGATTCCGCAGTGGGAGAGAGGCTTCTTCGAGCGGTCCACAGGGGTATCTGTTCAGAAGCAGGACAGCCTCGCTCAGGTCTGGTCGCCTTACGAAATCCGCCTGGTGGCCGACGGGCCCGCGCTGTACACGGGCGTGAATGCCCTGCAGTGCGCCTGGGATGGCAAGCGCTGGTGGATTATCCACCTGGAGTTCCAGAGTGCGCCCACCGCGGCGTTGCTGGCCACACCAGAGGAGCCCAAGAAATAGGTTCCTACTTCACCAGGGGCCTACCTGCCCGTCGCCAGGCCTTCAGGCCGCCCTTCATCACATACATCCAGTCGTAACCCCGTCCAGCCAACAAAGAGAAGGCCTGATGGGAGGTCTCGTCTGTCTCATCCACGAGGACGAGGGCGCGGCGTGCCTGGGGGTCCGGAGCGGCGAAGCGATGGGCTAGTTCCGCGATGGGCACATGGAGGCTCCCCCTGATATGGCCAGCGCGGTAGGCCTCAAGACTGCGCAGATCCACGACGAGGGCCCCAGATCCCAGGAGTAACTCCGCCACCTGGGTGGGGTCGAGAACAGGGCGATCCTTGCCCCTGCGCCAGGAGGCGATCCGAGGCAGGACAACCAGCAGCAGGATCAGCAGGCAGATAACTGAAAAGAGGACTCCCGGCAGAAAGGGATAGTCCTTCAGCCAGCTTTCCAAGGTGTTCGGAACCTGTAGGGTGGCGAGCATGAATCCCCCATCACGGGATAATGCGCCCGTTGGAAAAGTCCGGCAACCCCAGAGCGGCTGCGAGGGTCAGGAAGGCAGCGGGCACGGGGGCCAGGGCATTGATCCGTTGGCCTGTGAGCGGATGATCCACGGACAACTTCCAGGCGTGTAAGGCCGGATGGGGCAGTAGCAACGCCTCACCGTTCGTGTCCTTCCAGCGCCCTGGCCCGCCATACAGGGGGTCCCCCATGAGGGGGGCGCGAAGATGGGCCAGATGCACGCGGATCTGGTGGGTGCGCCCCGTGAGCAACTCGCACTCCACGAGCGCGATGCTGGTGGTCCGGGCCAAGACCCGGATGCGGGTCTGGGCTGAGCGCCCTCCCTGCGCCACCACCATGCGCAGGCGGTCCCGCTTGTGCCGAGCAATGGGCTCATCGATGAGCAGGCTGCCCAGTTGCGGCAAGCGGGGAGAATGGCGCACCAGGGCCAGATAGCGTTTCTCCACAGTGCGGGCCTTGAATTGATCCTGGATGGACCGCTGGGCTTCCGCGGTCTTGGCGAGGCAGAGGCACCCGGTCGTGTAGCGGTCCAGGCGATGCACGAGTCCAGGCCAGCCCTGGGCCAGTTCTTCGGCGTCCTCTGACTCCTCGGTTTCAGGCTCCAGCAGGACCGGTGCCTGGAGGCGATGCAGCAGAGCATTGACGATGGTGCCGCTGGCGTGGCCGGGGCCCGGATGCACCACCATGCCAGTGGGTTTATCCACGATCCAGAGTTGGCTGTCCTCGAAGAGGGTGGGCAGCTCGATGGCTTCGGCTTCCAGGTGCGCGGCCGGGGGCGCGATGGCAGGTAATTCGGTCTCCACCAGATCGCCGGGACGCAACCTGACGCCACCCTTGCCAACGGGCAGGCCATTCACCTTCACTGCGCCGGTGCGGACATGCACATCCCACCGGGCCCGGGGAATGTCAGGGAACTGATCGGCCAGAAAGCGGTCCAGGCGCGGGGCGCCGTCATCGGCGCGCAGGTTGATCATCGAGACTCCTTTTTACGATTCCAGAACAGCCAGAACCCCAGACCCAGCAGCATGAAGGCCAGGCCAGTGAGGCGTCCCGTACTGAGCCAGGCCCAGCCCAGCCAGCCCGTGCCGCGGTCCACATCGCCGCGCCAGATTTCAGTGATGATCCGGCCGAGGCCCTCCGCCATGAAGTAGATGGCAATCATCTGGCCCGGGAAGGTCCGCTTGGGGCGGGCCACCAGGAGGATGACCAGCACAGCGAGGTTGGCTAGGGTGTTGTAGATCTGCACCGGGTGGAGGGGGATGCCGAGGGGGGTGCCACTGAAGGTATGCGCGACCGGATTGGTGAAGGTGGCGGCCCAGGGTGCATGGCAGTCTGTGCCGTAGCAGCAGCCAGCGGCGAAGCAGCCCAAGCGGCCGATGGCCTGGCCCAGGGCCACGCCGGGCACCAGGGCATCACCGGTGACGCGCAGGGGCAGTCCCTGGCCTCTGCGGAGCTTCCAGAAGAACACCACCGTGGCGGCGATGATGCCGCCATGGATGGCCCCGCCGGCCCGCAGGGTCCCCAGGGAGAAAATGTCTCCTGGAGGCACGCCGTTGATCAGATCCACTACGATCATCAGGAGCTTCGAGCCGACGATGGCCCAGATGAGCATGGCAATGGCGAGGTCGGTGATGGCGGCGGGCTCCAGGCCGTCTAAGACCGACTGCCGTTTCGCCAAGGCCATGCCGGCGAAAAAGGCGATGGCAAGCAGCAGGCCGTAGGTCCCGAGGGGGAAAGAGCCGATTTCGAAAAGAATGGGGTGCATGTGGGGCGCTCGGAGGGTCAGATGATGGGAGGACTGGAATCTGAACGGTGAAGACTGAAGACTGAAGGCTGACGAGGAGGAGACCCCATGTCCGGGACCGTAATGACCCTGACCGCGCAGGATCTGGCCGAACGCCTCGGGGGCACCCTGGAGCATTGTCCCCCGGAACGGGTCTTTTCCGAAGTGAAGCCGCTGGAGGAGGCCAGGGAGTGCTCGGTGTCATTCCTCACCAATCCCAGATACGCCTCCAAGGCCAAGGAAAGCACTGCGGGCTTGATCTTCGTGGATGCTGTGGTGGACCTGGGCGATCGACCCCTGCTGAGAGTGAAGCATCCCTACTGGGCCTTCGCGCAGTCCATCGGGTGGCTTCATCCAGAACCGGCGCGGGAATGGAGCTCCACGCCGGTGCATGCCACCGCGGTGATCGGAGAGGGTAGCCACATCGCTCCGGGTGCCAGCATTGGGGCCCGAACGATTCTGGGCAGGGGCTGCATCCTCCACCCGGGTGCCCATATCGGAGACGACTGTGTGTTGGGGGAAGGCTGCGAACTATTCCCCGGTGCGGTGCTCTACCGCCGGACGCAGCTCGGGAATCGCGTCATCATCCACGCCAACTCGGTGGTGGGCAGTGATGGCTACGGGTATGTGTTCATGGAGGGCCGCCACGTCAAGATCCCGCAGATGGGCTGGGTAGAGGCGGGTGATGATGTGGAGATCGGTAGCTGCGTCTGCATCGATCGTGGCGTCCTGGGGCCCACGCGCATCGGCGAAGGCACCAAGATTGATAACCAGGTGCAGATTGGCCACAACACCCAGATCGGGCGCCATTGCCTGTTGGTGAGCCAGAGCGGCATCAGCGGTTCCACCAAGCTGGGTGACCACGTCACATTGGCGGGAAAGGTGGGCGTGGTGGGCCACATCGAGATCGGCAGCCGCAGCGTGGTGGGTGGCAACAGCGTGGTGACCAAGAGCCTGCCCGAGGGCAGCTTTGTCACCGGCTTCCCGGCGCGTCCTCACCGGGAGTGGGCCGAGGCCCAGGCAACCCTCTACCGGTTGCCCAAGCTTCTGAAGCAGCTCCGGAAGGGCTGAGTCCTTCAGCCCATCGCCTGGAGTGGGGAGGCACCCGCGAGGGCCCGGAGATCTAGGGCGGTGGACGGCAGTGGCAGGAGCTGAAGTTCCACCGGTTTACCCAGGGTGGCGAGTTCCGCCTGGAGGGTTGGACGCAGTGAGGCGAGCTGCGCCGGATTCTGGAGCCACAGGCGGGCCCGCAGGCCCGATGCGCGGAGCTCCAACCCGAGGCGAACATCGCCCAGTTCGGTGAACGGCACACTAAGGAATACTCGCCTGACCTGCTCGGACTCGCTGCCGGTTTGTTCTTGATTCCCTTCGATCCAGATCCTTAGTGGCTCGGCACCTGCGGCCCAGGGCAGAGGCAGTTCGAACCAGCCTGTGCCCTCCTTGGCCTGGAGGCGATGAAACGGGGCTTCCGCGGGGGACAGGACCGCATCGGCCAGGCCCTGCATGGCCTCCTTCATCCAGGTGGACCAAGTCTCCGGTTGTTCCGCGGTCTTGCCGCCTGCTTGGAGCAGGGTCCGGAGCAGGGCCGTCAGGGGCGATGGGTTGGCACTGGGAGCTTGGAGTCTGGCAAGTAGGGCCAAGGCCTCGCCCTGGACGAGGGGACTCAGGAGGGCCGGTGTGGGCGGCGGGGTGGCCCGCACCACCTGCAGACGGAGACCGGCGCCCTCGGGCAGGGTCATGGCCTTCAGCGTGAGGAGGCTGCCCGGGGAGAAGGGCAGATTGCCCTGAGCCTGCAATAGCCTCCCGTCCGGAAGCCGAAGGGTCACTCCGCCTGGAAGCACGGACTCCAGCAAGGCTTCCACCGTCTGGCCGCCCAGCGTGTTGGTCAGGGCCGCCACGGCGGGAGCCGCTGACGCCGGAATGTTCAGGGATCCGAGGATCGCCGGGGCGAGCACGGGTGGGGTCCCTAGATCCTGAAGTGACGCCGGAGGTGGCCGGGAATGTCCGCCAAGGGGGCCGAGAGATCGACACAGCCCCGTTCGACCGCAGCCCTGGGCATTCCGTAGACCACGCAGGACTCCTCGGCCTCGGCAAAGGTGTGCGCGCCCTTGTGCTTCAGTTGCTCCATCCCCTTGGCGCCGTCCGAGCCCATGCCTGTGAGGATGCCCGCCATGACCTGGCCCTTGAAGCGCTCGGACACGCTCAGGAAGAGCACATCGACACTCGGTCGGTGCAGAGAGGAGAGTGGCTCGGAACTAAGTTCGATGCAGCCCCTGGACCCCCGCGGACCGAAGGTCATGTGAATGCCGCCGGGGGCGATATACACCGTTCCCGGCAGCAGGGGCTCACCCTGCTCGGCTTCTTTCACATGCACCTGGCAGAGTGCATTGAGGCGGTCGGCGAAGGGCTTGGTGAACGTGCTGGGCATGTGCTGGACGATGAGGCAAGGCACCGGCAGGTTGGCGGGAAGGGTCGGCAGGATGTCCTGCAGGGCTTTGGGGCCGCCCGTGGAACTACCGATCACCAGGAGTTCGGCCTGGGCACCGCCTGTGAAACCCCCACCCACAAGGGCCGGGGTCTTGGGGAAGGCGGCGGGCCTGGGTGCCGTTGGTGAGGTGGCCGCGGGGGGATGGACGAGAGGCAAACCGGTCGGCGCAGGTCGGCGGAACCCAGGACTCGAGGCCAGGCGACGGACCTTTTCCTGGAGATCATGCTGGATCTGCAGAATGCTCATGCTGGCAAAGCTGTTTTCCTTGGCAATGAAATCGAGGGCCCCGATGGAGAGGGCATCCAGGGTGGCCTGGGCTCCTTCTTGGGTGAGGCTGGACACCATGAGCACCGGGATGGGGTGGTCTGCCATGATCTTCTTCAGGCAGGTGAGGCCGTCCATGCGGGGCATCTCGATATCGAGCGTGACGATATCCGGTGCGTGCTCTTTGATCTTCTCGAGGGCGTCTACCCCATCCCGGGCCGTGGCGACCACGCGCAGATCCGGGGCTTCCTCCAGCATCTTTTGGAGGGACTTCCGCATGAAAGGGCTGTCATCCACCACCAGGATCCGGATCGTCATGGTCATCCCTCAAGACTGAAAGGCCAGCTCGACGAAGGCCATGGCGTGATCCAGTTCATCGTCGATGATGAAGGTCAGTCGCTCCACATCCAGTTCCTTGTTGAGGGCGCCGGCCAAGACGGAGTTAAAGGCTGGCAACTCATCCAGGGAGAACATCAGGCGCTCGTCCGCGGGACCCATGGGGATCCGCGTGCGGACCAGAAGATCACAGAGGTGAATCAAATTCGGCAGGAATTCGCCGGGCTTGGGGTCGTGGTGGTCGCGGATCACTTCGATGATGCTCTGAGGGAAGGACCATTCCGCTGCAAGCAGGGATCCAGCTTCGGCGTGGTCCAGGCCCAGGGAGGCGCGCTCCGCATCGACAAAGGAGGAGCCTGCGCTCACCTGCTTGAGCACGCCTTCATAGGCCTCCGGGTAGCAGGTGTCCAGGGCGATCTTGCCGATGTCGTGCAGGAGGCCGGTGAGGAAGGCCGTTTCCGCCTGTCCGTGCCGCTTGACCAAGGCGCAGATGCCCTTGGCGGTAAGGCCCACGGCCACGCTGTGCTGCCACAGCTTGACAGCATCGAGATGAGCGCTGCCCTTCAGGGTCCGGATGACCCCGGCGCCGGTGCCCAGGTTAGCTACGGCACTGAAGCCCAGGCGTAGCACTGCAGTGCGCAGGTCCATGACCGAGCCTTCCCCCGAATAGAGCGCCGAGTTGGCTAGGCGCAACAGGGTGGCGGACATGGATGGATCTTTCGAAAGGATGCCCAGGATGCGATCCACGGTGCAGCGCTCGTCCTGCACGGCCTCGCTCAGAGCCACCACCGTGAGGGGGAGGCTCGGAAGGCTGCGGGCCTTCAGGCGCGAAGTGAACTGCTCCCGGGTGATCATCATCAGTCCCTAGAATTCCGCGATCATGGTCTTGTCCTGTTCAATGGCACTCCGCACACCTTCCTTGATGCCGTCCAGGGCTTCGGTGCCGAGTTGCAGGATCTCCATGGCCTGCTGGGTGGCGCCCTCGAGGTGTTTGGGGTCGCCGATACCAACCTTCTCCTCCAAGGCGATGTGGTTGGCCAGGGCCACAATGGCAGTCAGTTCCTGGTAGTCATCTGGCGCCTGCAGGGGGTCATGGTGCCAGCGCACCGCTGACTGCAGGCTGACGGCTAGGTTCCAGCGATTCACCAAGGCCTCGCCGACCATGGCGTGATCAAAGCCGAAGGTGTCGAGCTCCATCGGCAGACAGGCGCCCTGCTCGTTGTAGACCATTCCCAGCAAGGCCCCGTAGCGCTCCGGGAATTTCACGCCCATGACGGATTTCCCAATGTCGTGCAGGAGGCCGCCAATGAAGGCCTCCTCGATCCGTGGAAACCGGAGGCTCTTGGCGAAAGCGCGGCTCGCCATGGCAGACACCAGGGCGTGTTCCCAGATCAGGCGTTCCTGGAGGCCCACGGTGCCTCGGTGATAGAGGTTCTTGGCCGAGCTGGCGATCACCACGCTCTTGATGGTGGAGAAGCCGAGGGTCATGATCGCCTGGGTCAGGGTAGTAACCTCGCGCATCATGCCGAACATGGCCGAATTCGAGATCTTCAGGATCTGACTGGTCAGGGCCTGGTCCATGGAGATGACCTTGCGCAGATCCTCCGCGTTCGCATCCGGATCGGCGGAGACTCGCAGCACCTGGGAAGCCACCTGCGGCAGGGGCGGCAGGTCTCCGAGATTCGCAATGAGTTCTTGGGGGGTGATGGGCATGATCTGCTCCGTTCAGGTCCGCTTCCTATAACCCATGGCCTTGCTGAAATGCAGCAACTCAAAGCCGGTGTTGAAAGCGTGGATGCTTTCGCTATGTCCCACCAGCAGATAGGCCTTGGTATGAAGCTGACCGTGGAAGCCTTTCAAGACTTCGGATTTCACGGTCTCGTCGAAATAGATAAGTACATTCCGGCAGAAGATGATGTCGAAGGTGCCCAACTGGCGGTAGGCCGAGTAGTCCACCAAATTGAAGTTCCGGAGGCTGGTGAGCCGCTGAACTTCGGGCTTCAACTGAAAGAGATCCTTGCCCAGGGGCGTGAAGTGGCGCTGCAGCTGCTCCGGTGTCAGGTTCCTCAGGGTGTAGCTGTTGTAGACAGCCTCCTGGGCCTGGGTCAGCACCTTCTCGCTGATATCCGTGCCCAGGATCTCCACCGAGAAACCGCGCAGAACCGTGTCCTTCAGGTCATGGCAGATCATGGCGAGCGTGTAGGGCTCCTCGCCGCTGGAGCAGGCCGCTGACCAGATCCGCAGACGGCTCTGCCCCCGTTCGCGCGCCTGCTTGGCAGCATCGGGCAGGACGATGTTCTGGAAGGCCTCGATCTGGGGTGGGTTGCGCCAGAAGCTGGTCTCGTTGGTGGTGATCTCCACAAAGAGCCGCTTCAATTCCACAGAACCCTGGCTGCCCTGGAGCAGGGACATGTAGTCGGCATAGCTTCGCAACTTGAGCTCGGTGATGCGCTTGCTGAGGCGATTTTCCAGGAAATACTGCTTAGATTCGCTGAAAAAGATGCCGGACTTGGCATAAATGAAGTCCCGGAGGCTCCGGAACTCGGCGAGAGTCATCTGTTGCTTGGCCTGGAGGGGATCCATTTAGTTCGTCCTGCCCTTGGAATCGGCCCCGGTAGCCCGTTCTTGAGTTTCCGCCTCAACCTTCGAGAAGGACCACCGCCAGAGCCAGATCCCCATCGTGGCTGACGCTGCCATGCAGGTGGAGAATGCCCCGGGCGGCCAGCAGGTCGGCCAAGGCCCCCACCGCCCAGAGGCGGCCATTCAGATAGCGCAGCTCCTTCCAGGACCAGCCGTCCAAGCCCGTGCCGAGGGCCTTGCCGAAGGCTTCCCGCAGAGCCCAGCGCCCGGCTAGGCGCTCCGGGAGCCGTTCCCGGTTCCCGCCCAGGAGGTATGCGGCCTCCTCCAGATGGAGGATCCGCCCTGCACACTTTTCCGCTCCGAAGCGCTCGATGAGGTGGCGCCAGCGGGACGGTGGGCAGAGGTCTGTGCCGAGCCCGATGATCATGAAAGCTCCAGACTGAACCAGCGGTCGCAGCCGCCATGACCGGTCCGGCCCAGCGGGGCACAGAGTGGCTTGAACCCCAGTTTCCGGTATAGCCCCATGGCCTGGTCCATGCCGGTGAGAGTCTCCAGGTAGCAACTGCGGTAGCCAAGGGTCTTGGCTACCTCCAGACAATGGCCCAGCAGGCCCTCGCCCAGGCCCAGTCCACGGGCTTCGGGCAGAAAATACATCTTCCGCAGTTCGCAGACAGCCGCGGGGCCCCCTTCCAGGGCGGCGATGCCACCCCCGCCCAGGACCCTGTCGCCGGCATCCACCACCACGAAGTAGGCGGCTCCCGGCACCGAGTAGGCCCTGCTCAGGTGGGTCACTTCCGGATCATGCAGGGCGAAGCCAGGGCCATCCGCCCCGAATTCCGGCATGACCCTGTGAATGACTGCAGCCATGGCTGCATCGTCTTCGGGGCGGATGGGGCGGAAGGAGAGCATGGATGCAAGGGTAGCTTGCTGGGCTGTGGGGCGGGTTCCTACTGTGGCCTCGGGCTGCACCGGAGTCTCATCTGGGCCGCTCCAAGGGGGCGTAGGTCCGGATCCGCCAATTCCCCTCTTTGCCCACAGCCCACAGCCTATTCCGGCCAGTGGTGCTTGGGGTAGCGCCGGGAGAGCGTCGGCCTGAGTTCCTTGTAGGCCCGCTGCCAGAACCCGGCGAGGTCGGTGGTCACCTGAACCGCCCGCATGTTCGGTGCCAGCAAGTGCAGAACCAGGGGGACCGTGCCCCCGGCCACGGCGGGGGACTTCTTCAAGCCCCAGAAGTCCTGGAGCCGGGAGGCGATCCAGGGGGGGTCATCCTCGTAGTGCACCCGAGTGGGCCGCCCCTTGGGCAGCTGAATGGCCTCCGGCGCCCAGGTGTCCAGCAGGCGCAGGGTGTCAGCGGGAAAGGCCTGGCGCAGGGCCGCGGGCCAGTCCACTTCCTGGACCTCACGGAGGGTCGCTCGGCCTCGGCAGGCCCCGGCCAGCAAAGGTCCCAGCAGGTCCGGGGGCAGACTGAGGTCGGGGCGGTGCCGTCCCAGGAAGGTCAGGCGAGCCAGAAAACGGGCGGTTACTTCTTCCAGCGGGCGCTCCCGTAGGGCTTCCGCCAGCAGGTTGCCCACGCGGGGATCCATGGGGTCTGCAGGCCCTCGGCTGGAGTCGATGGGCAGACCGTCATAGCGGATCTCCGTGCGCCGCTCCACCCGCCCCGCTGCTGGATTGAACAGCACTTCGTCCAGGTCTTCCAGGCGCTCTGGAAAGGCCTCCAGTAGCCAGTCGGCCTCGCAGCGGGAGGCCAGCCGGATGAGGGTCTGCCCCCCCGCACCCTGCTTCTGGGCTTCGGCTTCCAGGGCCAGGATCAGCCCCGGGCGGCGCACACGACTGGCGGGATCCACTCTGGCCCCGCCACCCACCGCGAAGGCGCAGGTGCTGTTCGCTGACAGCTGCCCCACCCGGTCGGGATAGGCCCGGAGCAGGGCCTTCAGCAAGCGGGTCTCCGCATCCGCAGGTTCGGCAGGAGCCGGCAGCAGGCGGGCCAGGGACTGCACAGCCCGCCGGGCCCGCTGGACCGCGGCGGTGTCCAGCCCGGCGGCCCGGCAGGCCCCGGCAGCAAAGCCAGCTGCTTCGGCTTCCTCGAATTGATCCAGCCGGAGCAGCAGATCTGAATCCTCACCGTGGCTGGTCTTTACCGGAGTCCGGTCCAGCCCCTGGCGGGCGGACAAGCTCCCGCTTTCCAGCAAGGCTGCTGACCGCAGGGCCAACTGCGGGATGGCGAGATCCTGGCCGGCCACCGCCAGCCTGGCCAAGCGGGGATGTAGAGGCAGGGCCACCATGCGCTGGCCTATGGCACTGAGGCGCCCGCTCTCCAGCGCACCGAGCTGCGCGAGCAGGTCCTCCGCGGCCTTCACGGCCGGGGGTGGGGGAGCCTCGAACCAGTCCAGACCCTCGAAGCCCAGGCCGTGCAGGGCCAGCAGCGGCTCCGCTAGATCCGCTCGCTGCAGCTCCGGAGTGTCGAAGGGGGGCCGCACTCCGTAGTCGGTCTCCGTGTAGAGGCGCAGACACTGCCCCGGGCCCGTGCGGCCTGCGCGGCCCGTGCGCTGCATGCAGCGGGCCTGACTGATTCGCACCGTGCGCAGCCCCGACAGGCCCGACCAGTGGGAGTGGGAGGCTTCGCGACCCAGGCCTGAATCCACCACAGCGCCGATGTTCTCGAGCGTGACGGAGCTTTCGGCCACGTTGGTGCTGAGGATCACCTTTGGGGTGGCGCTGCTCGCCAGGGCCAAGGCCTGTGCGTCCGGGGAGAGGTCCCCGTGCAGGGGGTGCAGGCTCAGGCCCCTTCGCGTCGCTACCGCCTCGCAGCCTCTCAGGCAGGCTCGAATCTCCGCTGCGCCGGGCAGGAAGACTAGGGTGTGGCTCTGCAGACCCTGGCCGTAGAGGCGGTCCAGGGCATCGGCCACCTGCTGCTCCAGGGGACGATCATCGGGCCGCGGGAGGAAGGTGGTCGCCACTGGAAAGACACGACCTTCGCTCTTCAGCACCGGGGCTTCGAGGTAGGCCGCCACAGGGCCGGGATCCAGGGTGGCGGACATCACCAGCAGCCTGAGTTCGGGCCGCGAGGTTCGTTGCAGTCGGCGCAACAGGGTGATGGCCAGATCCGTGTGCAGATGCCGCTCGTGGAACTCGTCCAACACCACTGCGGCGATACCCCGGAGTCTGGGATCGCCGTGCAGGCGCCGCAACAGCAGGCCTTCGGTGACGAACCGCAGGCGGGTGGCCTTGGAGACCTTCTGCTCGAAGCGGATGGCGTAGCCTGCTCGCTGGCCCAGGGGTTCCCCTAGCTCGTCGGCCACTCGGGTGGCGGCCAAACGCGCCGCCAGCCGACGGGGCTCAAGGATCCAGCACTCGCCGTTGCCGAGCAGGCCGGACTCCAGCAGGGCCGGGGGCACGCGGGTCGTCTTGCCGGCGCCGGGATCGGCCTGCAGGATCAGGTTCGGGTTCTCACATAGGCTGGCGATGATCCGCGGCAGCAGGGGATCGATGGGCAGGGCCAGCCTCATGCCGCCCCCAGTGCTGCGATGAAGCCATGCGGATCATCCACGGACACGATCACCCGCGACAGGGCGGGACCTGGCGTGCCGAGCAGGCCCACGGCCGAGACGGGCTCATGGAACTGGAGCTCCACCAGCGGTGTGCCGGGGCGGACGAGGCGATGGGCACCCCGGGCAAAGGCCCGCAGCGCGGCTCGGTCCTCAAACTCCTGCAGGCGAAGTGCAGACTTCAGGCTGCTGCGCTCGAAGCTGAGGCCGCCCAGGATGCCCATGTGGAGGTCCACCCGTTCCGAGTTCACTTGATGAGGGCGGGCCTTCAGGGTGGCGTATAAGCCCAGCAGCCAGGCCAGGGCGTAGAGGTCAAGAAAGTGCACCAGTCCGCGTGTCCAAGAAGGGAAGCGGCCCATGAGCGTGTGCACCAGCAGCAGGTCCCCGGGAATCATCAGGGGCAGGGCGGGCAGGATGGCGCGCAGGGTGCTCTCCAAGTGGTGGCTGAACCCGGGTGGGGTGGGCTTCCGAAAGCCGCCGAACAGAAACCGGAAGGAACTGCCCAGAACCACGGCTTCCAGGGCAATCATCCGGGCGGCCTTGGGGGGTACGAAAGCCAAGAAGGCTTCGGTTAGCGTTTCCTCGGGCCAGGCGTGCGGGCGGGCGCGGGCCTGCCGCAGGGCGCGAGCGGCCAGCACGATGAACAGGATTTCCAGCGCCGCTGCCGTGGCCATTTTGAGCGAGGTGGCCGCCATTTCGCGGCCCGCCAGGGTGAGGCCAAGGCCCTCCACCAGGAGGATGCCCGGCAGCAGCAGGCGGGTGCCCGGGAGCTCGCTCCGCCGCCAGGCCAGGGCCATTGCCACGATGCGCAGGGCCAGCAGGCCCAGCAGGGCCAGGGTCAGGCCGGGCAAGGCGGGGTGGCCCGGAACCCTGAGGCGCAGAATCAGCACAGCGAGGCCCAGGCCCACAATGGCCAGCCAGAGCAGGGACGCTGGTCGCACTCGCATTCTTCCAGCCTAATGCGGCGGCCCCGCAGCGACTCGCATAGAATGAAGCTTTCGATGGGAGCGGGCATGGCGGGTGCGGAAGTGGCAGGCGTGGGCGGCAGAGCAGGCGGAGTGATGGACAGCCTGCGGGACGCCTACGGCGACACCCTGGTGGAACTCGGCAATGAGGGCGCCAATCTCATCGTGTTCGACGCAGATCTGGCGGGTTCCACCCGCACGGGCAAATTTGCAAAAGCCTTTCCTGAGCGGTTCTTCAACATGGGTGCAGCCGAGCAGGGCATGGTCGCCGCTGCCGCCGGGGCCGCCACCACGGGCGTGGTGCCCTTTGTCAGCACCTTTGCCATGTTCGCCACGGGTCGCGCCTATGAGTTCGTGCGCCAGGCCGTAGGCGTGGGGCGCCAGAATGTGAAGATCGTTGCCACCCACGCGGGCCTCACCGTGGGGGAGGATGGCGGCACCCATCAATGCCTGGAGGATCTGGCCCTCATGCGCATGATCCCAGGCATGACCATCCTTTCCCCAGCGGATGCCCGGGAGACCAAGCAGGCCATTCGCGCCGCCTACGCCCACCAGGGCCCGGTCTATGTCCGTTTGACTCGAGACAAGTTTCCCCGCCTGCACGCTGAGGACTACCGGTTTCAGATCGGCAAGGCCGTGGTGATGCGGCCTGGCAAGGATGTGCTCCTGGTGGGCTGTGGCCTGGGCACCAGCATCTGCCTGGACGCGGCCGACCTGCTGGCCGCGCAGGGGATTGAAGCCACCGTCCTGCACGCGCCGACCCTCAAGCCCTTTGATCGGACGACGCTAGTGACCCTTGCCAAGGCCCACCGGGCCGTTGTCACCTGCGAAGAACACCAGGCCCAGGGTGGCCTGGGGGGCATTGTGGCCGAGCTCCTTTCCGAGGCCCACCCCATGCCGATCCGTCGCATCGGGGTGCAGGACCTCTTCGGCCAGAGCGGCAAGCCCGAGAAGCTACTGGAGGCCTATGGCGTCACGCCCCAGGCTGTGGTGGCCGCCGCGCAGGACGCACTGGGATGATCGAGACCTTCCGGGCCAGCCGCTGGACGGCGGGCAACCACCTGTTTGCAACCATCATCGAGGTCACTGAAGCCGCCGTGATTCGCCGCAAGCGGTCCTGGTTCTCGATGAACGAGATCAGCATCCACCTGTCCAAGGTCGCCAGCGTTCGCATCGATACCGGCCTGCTTTGGTCGGATATCACCATCGAAAGCACCGGCGGCAGCGACCCCCTTAGTAGCCATGGCCACTCCAAGGCCGATGCCCGGCGCATCAAGGAGCTCATCGAGACCGCCCAGAGCCGGGGACTGCGGTAGAGGGCACCCACACCGTTGCTCCTCGGCGAGTGAGTGGTCCCTTGGCGGAAGCCTCGCCGACCCTTTAGGTTGAGCGGACCCTCCTTTTCCGTGTCACAGGGCCCTTGGCCACCAACTTCCTGGCCACGGCCTTCAGATCATCCTGGGCTCCGAGGTGGTGGCGAACTTCTTTGTTCCCGCAGGCGAGAGCCACACAGATTCTGCCGAGGGGGCAGTTCTGTAAGCAGGACTTGCGCACCACCTGGAGTCCCTCTAGGCGCTTGCGTTCGAGCAGGAGCTTGGTCAGGCCGGCGAGCGCCTCGGTCATGGCTCGGCTGCAGCCAGGATGGGCCAAGGCGTGGTGCTCGCAGTCCGCGCAGATTGTAAGGGTGGGAAGCATAGAAATTATAATTAAACACAATGTGTTAAATATACAAGTCTATGTGAGCTTCTTCTATGGGGTCTAGGTGGCGAAGACCGGGGCCTGCTTGCCGAGAAAGGCCGCCAACCCTGCCTGAGCGTCAGGGTGCCGGATGGCGGCCTTCATCTGCGCACCTTCGGCCTCCAGGCGGGCGCGCAGGCTCGCCGGATCCAGTCCCTGATTGCGCAGCAGGGTGGCCTTGATGCGGGCGAAGGTCTCGGCGGGACCAGCGGCCAGGCGGTGGCCCAGGGCTGCCACGGCGGCCTCCAGCTGCTCCGCCGGAACGATCTGGTTCACAACACCCAGGGCTTGGGCCCGGGAGGCATCCAGGGTGTCCCCGGTCCACATCAACTCGGCAGCGATGGCCGGATTCACCAGGCGGGCCAGGCCCACACTGCCCCCCCAGTCCGGGTGCAGGCCGATCTTCACAAAGGCCATGCTAAAGGCTGCCTGTGGTGTGGCCAGGCGCAGGTCGGCACAGAGGGCCAGGCTCATGCCGGCCCCCGCAGCCGGTCCCTGTACCACCGCCACCACGGGCTTGGGCAGGGTCATCAGGGCATGGGCCACCGTGACACCCAGGTCCAAGAGGCCCTCCAGTTCTCCCCAACGCTCCTCGTTCAGGGTCTGCGTCATCCAGCCGATATCCCCACCCGCACAGAAGGCCCGACCAGCACCGCGGAGCAGCAGCACCCTCACGCCGGGGTCGGCGGCCCTGGCCAAGGCCTCCTCGAAGCCCTCGCCCATCTCCGGCACCAGGGCATTGAGGCGGTCAGGGCGATCCAAAGTCAGCGTGGCGATGCGATCCTGGACTTCGAAGCGGATGGGCGAGGGCATAGACACTCCAAGAGAACGGCAGGGACAGGATGAACAGGATTCGAACCACTGAACAAATGGGGGCAATTCAGGTTCCTGAAATCCTACTAATCCTGCCCTCGTTCGGCGGCTTGTACGAACGCCTCAAACAGGGTCCGGGCAGCGTCGCCAGCGGGGCCCTTCAGGGTCACTAGGTTTTCGGGGTGCCACTGCACGCCGAAGACCCAGCGGGTGGGGTCAATGGCTTCGATGGCTTCGATGATCGGACCCGTGCCGGGGTGAACGGTATCCAGGTGCCAGCCCACGGCCACGAGATCTGGTGCCAGGCGCTGCACGGCCTGGTGGTGGCGGCTGTTCACCAGGAAGACGTCTTCGCCCAGCAGGGACCGCAGGCGGGAGCCGGGGGCCAGCTGCACCCGGTGGTGCATGTCTGGGAGCTCTGGGGTGCCGTGCTGGTGGCGGGAGGGCTCGCAGCCATAGTGCTCGGGCACATCCTGGATCAGGCTGCCGCCAAGGGCCACGTTGAGGATCTGCTCGCCGCGACAGATGCCCAGGAGGGGTAGCTTCTGGTCCCAGGCGATGCGGATAAGGGGGATCTCAAAGACATCGCGGTCCGCATCGATCTCAGCCCTAGGATGCACAGCTTCGGTCGTATCCCAGTGGCAGGGGTGAATATCGTAGCCGCCTGTGAAGAGTAGGCCCGCGGATTCTTCCAGGTTGGGTAGAGGATCGCCAGGGGCGATCAGCTCCAGGGCCCCTCCCCACCCGGCAGCCCTGAGGGCGGGCAGGTAGTGCTCCCTCGCGCCCGCCTTGTTATTGCAGATCACCAGGAGTTTTGAATTGGCGCTTGACATGGGCTTGCCCCAGGGGAATTCTCATCACCCTACCACCCCCTCAGATGGTCTGAGTCGACGGTGCGGCGGAGAGCTCCGCCTACGCAAAGGAGGACATCATGTCCGGTTCATTGAATAAAGTCATGCTCATCGGCAATCTCGGGAAGGATCCCGAACTGAAGTCAACACCTTCAGGCCAGAGTGTCGCCCGCTTCTCCATGGCCACCACGGAGACCTGGAAGAACCAGGCCGGCGAGAAGCAGAGCAAGACGGAATGGCACAACATCGTGGTCTGGGGCAAGCAGGCGGAGACTGCCGAGAAGTATCTGCGAAAGGGCAAGCAGGTGCTCGTTGAAGGCCGTATTCAATACCGCGAATACACCGATCAGGCCGGCGTGAAGAAGACCTTCTGTGAAATTCGCTGCGACAACTTCGTGATGCTGGGCCGTATGGATGAAGGCGGCGGCCGGGAATCAGGTGGCAGCCGTGATTCCGGTGGATATGGTGGCCGCGCCTCCGGTGGTGGGTCCCAGGATTTTGAAGATCATGGCGCCCCTCCCGCCGCCGGTGGCAGCTTCCCGGATGACGACATTCCCTTCTAGAGGGTTGCTTCCGCCAATTTGCACAGCATTAAAACGGCGCTCACTTGGGCGCCGTTTTGATGCTAGTGGAGGAGTCCTTCGGCTGTGGAGCAGGCTGACACTAGTCGGTGCCAGCAGGGCGGCGACTGGAGAAGCGCCCTCGGAGATTCAGGGCTGTCGGGCTACAATGGTGGGTTCGGGAGTTTCCAATGCTGGCTGTACAGAATGTGACCATGCGCTTCGGCGCCAAGATCCTGTTCGAGGACGTGACCACGACCTTCAACCCGGGTCGGCGCTACGGCCTGACGGGCCCCAATGGTTCCGGCAAGTCCACCTTCATGAAGGTCATGTCCGGCGAACTGGAACAGCAGATGGGGAATATCATCCGCCCCCGCAAGATGGGCATCCTGCGCCAGGACCAGTTCGCCTTCGACGAATACCGCGTCATCGACACGGTGATCATGGGCAATGCGGGGCTCTGGAAGGCGCTGCAAGAGCGGGATGCCATCTACGAAAAGCCGGAGATGACCGACGAGGACGGCATGCGGGTCGCCGAACTCGAAGGGGTGGTGGCCGATGAGGATGGCTACACCGCCGAGAGCGATGCTGCGGTGCTGCTGGACGGCCTGGGCATCCCCGAGTCCCTGCATGGGCGCAAGATGAGTGAGATCCAGGGCGGCCAGAAGGTGCGGGTGCTGCTCTCCCAGGCACTGTTTGGCAATCCCCAGGCACTGCTGCTGGACGAGCCCACCAACCACCTGGATCTGGATTCCATCCATTGGCTGGAGGAGTTCCTCAGCCGCTACAAGGGCACGGTGGTGGTGATCTCCCACGACCGCCACTTCCTCAACAACGTCTGCACGCACATCGCCGACATCGACTACCAGACGATCATCCAGTACACCGGCGGCTACGACGACATGGTCATGGCCAAGATCCAGGTGCGCTCCCGCATCGAGTCGGACAACGCCCAGCGCGAAAAGAAGATCGCCCAGCTGAACGAGTTCATCCAG
>SESH01001240.1_pt1 | contig 19287 bp, 15 predicted proteins | sample 3171561 | NCBI WGS metagenome assembly SESH01 (sample SAMN10866947, study PRJNA518727) | freshwater metagenome | biome: subpolar coniferous forest; feature: holomictic lake; material: water; isolation source: holomictic Lake 442 2011 16.5 m and 2014 13 m | place: Canada: near Kenora, Ontario
TGGTTTGTTTCGATCGTGACGCTGAGGCGTTTAATTCGGATTGCGCACAAACTATGTTGCTCGATAAGCGGGTCGAGTTAAAACATAGTTGTTTTTCACAATTAGAGGCAATTGTTGAAAATGCAGGTTTGGTAGGAAAAATTGATGGGGTTTTGATGGATTTAGGTGTCTCGTCTCCTCAGTTGGATGATCCAGAAAGAGGTTTTAGTTTTTTGCGGGATGGTCCTTTGGATATGCGTATGGATGGCAGCGCTGGTATCTCAGCTGAGCAATGGTTGATCAGTGTTGATGAGAAAGACCTCGTTAAGGTTTTATTTGAGTATGGCGAAGAAAGATTTGCGCGACGTATAGCAAAAGCGATAGTAGAAAAAAGACAAGAATTGCCTATTACTACAACACGGCAGTTAGCGAAACTGATTGAAGATACCATTCCTGTAAAGGAAAAGCATAAGCACCCGGCAACTAGAACATTTCAAGCAATACGAATTGAAATTAATAGAGAGTTGGATGAGTTAAGGACTGTTTTGGAGCAATCCGCACGAGTTTTGAAGCCGGGAGGCCGATTAGTCGCTATTTCTTTTCATTCATTGGAAGACAGGATTGTAAAGCGCTTCATTAGAAATGAGTCTGGTGCCAAGTATAATCCCGGCAAGTTGCCAATAAAGGAAGTCGATATTGCCAAGGGTATTTTGAAGAAAGTGGGTAAGGCATTTAAAGCCGGAGCACAGGAAATAAGACAAAATCCAAGAGCAAGAAGTGCGGTTATGAGAGTTGCTGAGAGAGTTTAAGTGATAATAAATCGACTTTTGAGTATTGCGGGTTTAATTCTTCTATTGTCGGCTTTAGCTGTGATTTATAGCAAATACTACTCACGTTTGATTTTTATTGAGATTCAAAAGCAAGAAAGGGCGTTGGATCAGTATGAGGTCGAATGGGGACAGATGCAATTGGAACTGACAATGTTGGCAGAACAGAATCGCTTGGAATTAGTGGCGCAGGAGGAATTAAAGTTGATGATGCCAGTAAGAGAAAAAATTATTTATATAAAGCCGTAAATGATAGATTTTCGAGTTAGAACCACTGTAAAGCGATCGTCAGATGACTTTACTGGCAGAAGAAAATTCCTGCTTGTTTTTATGATGTTTTGCATGGTTTTGTTAGTTGGTCGTGCAATTCATTTACAGGTCCTGAGTAAAAAGTTTCTTAAGGATCAGGGTGATATGAGACAGGTGGATGACGTCTCTGTTTCGGCATACAGGGGAATGATCGTTGATAGAAATGGAGATCCCTTGGCAATTAGCACTCCGGTCGAGTCTATTTGGATTAATCCGCGAGAGCTCAGGTTTGCAAAGGAAGATCAGATCAGGCTTATGGAGAAGTTGTTGCATTTACCCTCGGGAAAGGTAACAGAATTTATAAAGGAAGATTCACATAGGCAATTTCTCTACATAGCACGACGGGTTAATCCACAACTTGGCGATAAAGTGAAAGAATTGAAGCTTACGGGTGTTTATTTTGAGCGTGAATTTAAGCGTTTTTACCCTACAGGCGGAGTTTCAGCCCATTTGGTTGGGTTTACTAATGTTGATGATATTGGGCAAGAAGGTATGGAGTCCGGTTATGAAAAACTATTAAAGGGAACTACAGGAAGTAAAAGGGTTGTTAGGGATGGGCAGCGTCGAATTATTGAAGATATAGAAAGTATAAAAGAACCTGTTTCTGGAAAAAATCTTGAGCTAAGTATTGATCAGCGAATTCAATATCTGGCTTATAGGGAATTACAGTTGGCAGTCGCTGCTAATAAGGCAAAATCAGGTTCGTTAGTGGTATTGGATGCAAAAAATGGCGAGATTCTGGCTGCAGTTAATCAGCCATCATTCAATCCGAATACCAGAAACAATTTGAAAGAAGCTTTATACAGGAACAGGGCGGTTACTGATGTATTTGAGCCAGGATCAACCGTTAAGCCTTTTGTTGTTGCTGCTGCATTAGAGGGGGGCTATATAAGTCCAAATGCGACTTTCGCTACAAATGGAAGTTATCAAATTGGACGCAATACGGTTAAGGATGTACATAACTACGGCACATTGGATTTGACCCATGTCATAAAAAAATCCAGTAATGTCGGTGTCAGTATGATGGCATTAAAGATGCCCCCCAAATATTTTTGGGGGGTTTATCACCAGCTTGGCTTTGGCGTGTCGGCAGGGTCTGGGTTTCCTGGCGAAGCCAGTGGAACTATGCTTGATTATAAAAGATGGCATGATTTTGATCGTGCAATTTTATCTTTTGGATACGGTTTAAGCAGTTCGGCTCTTCAGCTGGCAAGGGCTTATACGGCTCTGGCGGATGATGGTATTTTGCATTCAGTGAGTTTACTGAAGCGTGAAGAAGATGATGACGAAGTAAGAGTGTTTTCAGCTAAAACGGCAAAGAGTGTCCGTAAAATGATGGAAACCGTGCTTATGAAAGATGGCACGGCTTATGAAGCAAGGGTTGATGGCTATAGTGCTGCGGGTAAAACTGGTACAGTAAAAAAAGCAGGTGCCAGGGGCTATACAGAGAAGAGTTATTTCGCTGTTTTTGCTGGAATGGCACCGGCTAATGACCCACGGTTGATTATTGTCGTTATGATTGATGAGCCTTCAGCAGGACAGTACTATGGCGGATTGGTATCCGCCCCAGTGTTTTCCAAAGTAATGGCAGGTGCTTTGAGAATACTGGAAGTGGCTCCTGACCAGCAAGATACTATGCCTGTCTTGTTAACTCAGAAAAGCCAATAACATTCTGTAGATGAGACTTAAAGATTTATTGGAAGGATTTGTAACTTATCCAAATTCAAGTTTTGAAACTGCAGAAGATAAGATAATCACTGGGCTGACTTTAAATAGTCGGGAAGTTTTAGCTGGAAATGTATTTATTGCCTTGGTTGGTTCCAGGCAGCATGGGCTTGTTTATGCTGCACAAGCAATCGAACAAGGAGCAGTTGCAATAATTTATGATCCTTCTGGTTGCGGTAAGGAGATGGCTGAGCAGATCGATAATGTGCCGATGATTTCGGTAGATGATTTGGCTATTAAGTTGGGCAATATTGCCGCCCGATATTACGACGATCCCTCTGGGGCGATGGCTGTAGTAGGTATTACAGGGACTAATGGCAAAACATCTTGTAGTCAGTTTTTAAGTCAAATGTTAGATGATTGCGGAATAATCGGTACTTTGGGTTGGGGAGAGTGGGGCAAGCTGGGTAAAACGCTGAATACCACTCCGGATGCTTTGGAAGTCCAAAGAATATTGACTGAATTATTAAAAGATAACAAACAAATAGTCGCCATGGAGGTTTCCTCTCATGGACTAGAGCAGGGCAGGGTCAATGGTGTTACTTTCAAAGGAGCAGTGTTTACCAATATTAGTCAGGATCATCTGGATTATCACGGCACAATGGATGCCTACCTGCAGGCAAAGTTGGAGTTACTAAACAAGCCCGGACTTAGGTTTGCAGTAGTAAATCTTGATGATTCTTATAGCGAGAAGGTTATTAATGCAGTGCCAGAAGGCATCGTTATATGGGGTGTCAGTGTTAAGGGAAAAACTTTGGCTTCTAGTGAATGTGTTAGGGCAGAAAATATATTAAACAAAGAAGATGGTATCGAATTTGACGCGTGTTGGCGTGGAGCGAGTTTCCCTGTAAAGGTTCCGCTTTACGGTGATTTTAATATCGAGAATGTATTAACTGTTTTAGCCGTGATGCTGGCAATGAAGGTTCCAATGCCAGAGGCGGTAAAAAAACTAAAGCTAATAAAGCCGGTAGTTGGACGTATGGAGCGTTTTGGTGGGGATGGACTGCCATTGGTTTTTGTAGATTATGCGCATACCCCGGATGCTTTGGATAAAGTTTTATTAAGTCTGAGAAAGCACTGCAAGCAAGCTTTATGGGTGGTGTTTGGCTGCGGTGGCAATAGGGACAAGGGCAAGCGATCTCAAATGGGGCGCATAGCAGAGCAACGAGCTGATCAGGTAATTGTTACAGATGATAATCCACGTTTTGAAAGCGGATTGGATATAGTTAATGACATCTTGGCGGGATTTAGTACTGCTATAGATTTTACTTCTAATAATAAAATTGAAGTGATTCAAAACAGAGAACGGGCAATTCATAAGGCGATAGCTGGAGCCGCCGATAAAGATTGTATTGTAATTGCGGGTAAGGGCCATGAAAGCTATCAAGAAGTTAAAGGAGTGCAGTTAGCATTCAGTGATAGTCAGGTTGTAATTGACGCATTAAAAATGAGAGCCGGATAAAATGAAAATGATGCTGAGTGAATGTGCTGATGTTCTGCGAGGAAAGCTCGTCGGAGAAGATGTGTCTTTCACATCTGTCAGTATAGACACGCGAGCGATCAAGCCAGATCAGCTTTATATTGCAATTAAAGGGCACAATTTTGACGGCAATGAGTTTGTTGATCAAGCTAAAGAATTAGGTGCTTGTGCGGCAATTGTGAATAAAGGTGTTGAATCAAATTTACCCCATGTTGTGGTAGATGATACCCGGTTAGCCTTGGCAGAACTGGCAAGTGCTTGGAGAAATAAAGTTGCCTCAAAGGAAAGCAATAAGCTTTCAATTGTCGGAATTACAGGTAGTAACGGCAAGACGACAGTTAAAGAAATGGTTGCGGCAATATTGGCTGTGAATGATTCTGTATTGTTTACACAAGGCAATTTTAATAATGATATTGGGGTGCCATTGACGCTGTTTCGAATTAATAAGCAGCATCGTTATGCGGTCATTGAGATGGGTGCAAATCATGCTGGAGAAATTGCCTACACCAGTCAATACGCACAAGCCGATGTGGTCATTATTACTAATGCGGGTGCTGCACATTTAGAAGGATTTCTAAATCTTGAGGGTGTTGCTAAAGCAAAAGGAGAAATCATTGAGACTCTTAAAAAAGACGGTTTTGCCATTATCAATCATGACGATGATTATTTCGACTACTGGAAGTCAATTGCTGGAAATAGACAGGTCATATCATTTGGTTTGAATAAAGCTGCCAATGTGACAGCTAAAGCCATTGAAATAGATATAAGCAATGAAACCTTCGTTACAAAATTTGATTTAGTTACCTCATTGGGCTCGGTTGAAATTAGCTTAAAGTTGGCTGGACAACATAATGTGCTTAATGCACTGGCTGCCGCAGCGGCATGCTTGGTTCTGGGAATAGACCTTCTGCAAATTAAGCAAGGCCTTGAAGATGTTAAGCCGGTAACAGGGCGATTACAGTCTTTAGTGAGTCGGTTAGGCAATGTCGTTATTGATGATACCTATAATGCCAATTCATCCTCGCTTAAAGCCGGTCTTGATGTGCTTGCCAGCTTTAAAGGCAAGCAGTGGTTAGTGTTAGGTGCTTTTGGTGAATTGGGCCCTGATAGTCCTAAAATACATGAACAAATGGCAGGTTTTATTAAAGCCAGTGGAGTAGTTAGATTGTTGGCCGTTGGTACTGATAGTAAAAAAACAGTTCAAGCTTTTGGTAAGGGTGCAACTTTTTTTGAAAAGCAACAAGATCTGATTGACGCATTAAAACAAGAATTAAAAGGCGATGAAACGATTTTGATTAAAGGTTCACGAGCTCAGCGCATGGAAAATGTAGCAGCAGCACTGGTTGAAAACTACAGGAATTAAACAATGTTACTCTATTTTGCAGATTATTTAATGACGTTTGATGGTGGTTTTAGAGTCTTTCAGTATCTAACGTTTCGAGCTATTTTGGGAGCATTAACTTCTTTGGTTATTTGTTTTGTAATCGGCCCGGTAATGATCAGGAAGTTAAGCTCCAACAAAATTGGACAAAGCATCCGTGAACTGGGGCCACAATCACATTACGAAAAATCAGGAACACCCACTATGGGTGGCACTTTAATATTAGTCGCAATTGCTATTAGTACTTTGTTGTGGGCAGATCTCGGAAATCGCTATATATGGGTCATTCTGTTAGTCACAATGGGCTACGGTATCATAGGTTTTATTGATGACTATAAAAAAGTAATTAAGCGAAATAGCGATGGCTTATCGGCTAAAACCAAGTATTTATCTCAGTCAATAATAGGCTTAACGGCCGCCGTTTTTTTATTTAAAACAGCAGTCTTACCAGCGGAAACTCAATTCATTATTCCTTTTTTTAAGGACTTTATGATGGACATGGGGTGGATGTATATAGTGTTGACTTATTTTGTAATCGTGGGAACCAGTAATGCTGTAAATCTGACCGACGGTTTGGATGGCTTGGCTATTATGCCTACAGTCATGGTTGCTGCAGGTTTGGGGGTTTTTGCTTATTTATCAGGGCATGTGGCATTTTCGAGCTACTTGGCTATTCCATATTTACCCAATGCTGGAGAGCTCATTGTTTTTTGCGCTGCCTTAGTCGGTGCAGGATTAGGATTTTTATGGTTTAACGCGTATCCGGCAATGGTATTTATGGGGGATGTTGGTGCCTTGGCATTGGGTGCAGCATTAGGTGTATTGGCGGTGCTGGTTAGGCAAGAAATTGTACTGATGATCATGGGAGGCGTTTTTGTTATGGAAACGGTTTCAGTAATGATTCAGGTCGCTTCTTTTAAGCTAACTGGAAAGCGGGTTTTTCGTATGGCTCCCATTCATCATCATTTCGAATTGAAAGGATGGCCGGAACCAAGGGTTATTGTGCGTTTCTGGATTATCACAGTCATATTGGTGCTTATTGGTTTGGCAACATTAAAATTGAGATGAGAAAAATGCAAAGAGAAAAAAAACTTATTTCTTTTATAGGCCTGTTGAAAGTGGTTGATAGATGAGCATGACTAATTTAGCGATCTTGGATTCGTTAAAAAAGAACTTTGCACTGGATCCTGAGTGTTCAAAGGTTTTAGTTGTGGGACTTGGGCATACTGGTATATCAGTTGCGCACTATTTACAAAAACAGGGATTTAAATTTGCCATTACCGATAGTCGCGATAAACCGCCATTAAAAGATGCTTTTTTTCAGGAAATGCCTGATACGCCAGTATTTACAGGTGGATTTGATGAAATGGCCTTTAAAGTTGCAACACATCTGGTAGTAAGTCCGGGCGTTTCTTTAACTGAAAAATCTATAGTTAAAGCTATAGCCTGTGGTGTAAAGATTGTCAGTGATATTGATTTGTTTGCCTGTTCGGTTAACGTACCTATTATTGCTATAACAGGAGCTAATGGTAAAAGTACTGTCACTATGATGCTAGGAGAAATGGCAAAATCCGCAGGCAAAAAAGTGGGTGTTGGTGGTAATCTCGGAACGCCGGCTTTAGAGTTGCTGGAGCTAAATGCGGAATTGTATGTTTTGGAGCTTTCGAGTTTTCAACTTGAAAGAACCACCGCTTTAAATGCTACCGCAGCAACAGTACTAAATATTTCTGCAGATCATCTTGATAGGCATGAGGATATTACTAAATACGCACATGAAAAACAAAAGGTATTTAGTGGCGATGGCTTTATGATCATTAATATTGATGATCCAATCGTCGATGCTATGCAGGAACCGGGCAGACGATTATTTACCTTTTCAATTAGAAAAAATGCTGATTTTTATATTGGAGATAAGGTTGGCGAAGAGGTTTTGATGCATAAAAACGATTGTTTGATGTCGTTGGCTGAATTACAACTTGAAGGTAGACATAATGTAGCTAATGCATTGTCTGCACTAGCTTTAGGAACAGCAATTGGCTTGGATCAGCAAGCTATGTGTAATGCCTTAAAAAGGTTTAAAGGCTTGGAACACAGAATGCAGCGAGTAGCAGAAATAAGTGGCGTTACTTGGGTAAATGACTCAAAGGCAACTAATATCGGCGCCTGTGTTGCAGCCTTGGAAGGTTATGATCGCAAAGTTATCCTAATAGCTGGTGGTGATGCCAAGGGAGCCGATATGAATGAATTGAAGCCCGTTATTAAAGAAAAAGCGAAAAGTGTGGTCTTAATGGGCAAGGATGCAGGCTTGATTGAGCAGGCATTAAATAATTGTGTTCCCGTCTATTCGGCCAAAAATATGGTGGAAGCGGTGAAGATTTGTGCGGGTATAGCAGAGTCGGGTGATAGTGTTTTGCTATCTCCAGCTTGTGCAAGTCTTGATCAATATAAGAATTATCAGGATAGAGGTAATCAGTTTTCCAAAGCTGTATTGAGGTTGCTGGCATGAAAAAGCGGCCGAAACCATCAAGGATCGGTCGGTTTCATTTTGACCCATTCTTAGTTGTTGTTACAACGAGTTTATTGTTGATTGGCTATGTCATGGTTGCATCATCATCATTGCATTTAGGTGCAAAGATGAACGGAAATAGTGTCTTACACTACCCCATAAGACAATCATTACATATAGGTCTTGGGCTATTTCTAGGGACTGCTGTAGCGCTTACGCCAATTAATGTCTGGGAAAAGTCCGGGCAGTGGTTGTTTATAAGTGGTTTATTATTGTTGATAATTGTTCTCGTGCCAGGACTAGGGGTTAAGGTAAACGGAAGTGTAAGGTGGCTGTCTATTGGTGGGATGAGAATACAAGTATCCGAAATAGTAAAGTTTTTTGCTGTTATTTATATGGCAGGTTATGTAACTCGACATCAGAAATCAATAAAGGAATCAGCGTTCGGGTTGATCAAGCCGTTAATTTTGTTTGCAGTGGCTAGTCTGTTGCTGTTGATGGAGCCAGATTTCGGCTCCGCAGTAGTAATATTAATTATTGCTATGGGCATTATGTTCTTGGCCGGGGCTCGACTATCGCAGTTCATTATGTTGCTTTCATTTGTAGCCATATTGGCAATGTTACTGGTTTATTTTGAACCATATCGTATGAAACGGGTAACCAGCTTTATGGATCCTTGGGCTGATCCTAAAGATACCGGATATCAATTAGTACATGCATTGATTTCATTTGGACGCGGAGAATGGTCAGGCGTTGGATTGGGTAGTGGCGTGCAAAAATTGTTCTATTTGCCTGAAGCGCATACTGATTTTTTGTTTTCTGTGATTGGTGAAGAGCTGGGGCTCTTAGGCGTACTAACAATCATAGGCTTGTTTTCATTATTAGTGTGGCGCACATTTCAAATCGCTTTGGCAGCCGAGAAAATAGGGCAGCGTTTTTCAGCTTTTATAGCTTATGGTTTAGGTATTTGGTTTGGTTTTCAATCATTTGTGAATATGGGCGTTAATATGGGTATTTTGCCTACGAAAGGTTTGACCCTTCCACTAATGAGTTATGGTGGTGGAAGTATGATGATTATGTGTTGCGCTATGGCTTTATTATTCAGAGTGCAAAGTGAAGTTGCAGAGATAAATGCCAACTTACCCAAAGAAAGGTCGAGATGGGTAAGCGTATAGTTATCATGGCTGGAGGAACTGGCGGGCATGTGTTTCCAGCTTTGGCGGTTGCAGAGCAGTTAAGAGATGCTGGTTGGGAAGTTAGCTGGCTAGGTACGCAGAAAGGTTTGGAAAGTCGGGTGATTCCTGCTCAGGGTATAGAGCTAGATTATTTGTCAGTTGCAGGTTTTAGGGGCAAAGGGATAGCTTCAAAAATTATTGCATTGGGTATGTTATTGAAGGCTTGCGGACAAGCCAGGAAAATATTGCGTAAGCGTAAGCCTGTTGTTGTTTTAGGAATGGGTGGGTTTGTGGCAGGTCCCGGTGGCTTGATGACGAGGCTTTTAGGTATACCTTTAATAATTCATGAGCAAAACAGGATACCAGGAACAACTAATCGTTTACTTGCAAGGATAGCAAGCCAAGTTTTGGAGGCATTTCCAGCTAGTTTTAACAGTACATTAAAAGCAAAATGTACAGGAAATCCGTTAAGAAAAAGCTTTTTAACAGATTTCGATAGTATGCATGAATATTTAGAGGGTGAGCCCAAGATATTAATTGTTGGTGGTAGTCAGGGCGCTCAAATATTGAATGAAATTGTGCCTGAGGCAATTGTCCAATTTCAAAAAATTAATGGAACAAATAAATTGGTTAGCATAAAACATCAAACCGGTGAGGCAATGAAATCGCAGGTAGAAAGTCGCTACAAAGCTTTGGCTATTCAAGCAGACGTGAGTGCTTTTATTGCGGATATGGTTGCAGCTTATAAATGGGCAGATTTAGTGATTTGTAGGGCGGGTGCGATGACAATCAGTGAAATTGCAGCGATTGGGGTTCCGGCTATTTTTATTCCATTACCGAGTGCAATTGATGATCATCAGACAGCAAATGCCCATTACTTAACGGATGCAGGTGCAGGGCTTTTATTGAAGCAAGATAATTTGAATCCGGTATCGCTGGCGGAACATATAAGTGAAGCACTTAATAAATTGGTTGATATGAGTATTGCAGCTCGCCAATGTGCAAGACTGGATGCTACAGAAGTAGTTGTCGGCTTATGTATCGCTGAGGCTGGTTTATGAAGATTTCAGCGGGTACGCATATTGCCTCTACATTAGGAAATATCAAGCGCATACATTTCGTTGGTGTGGGCGGTACTGGTATGAGTGGAATAGCGGAAGTATTGTCGAACTTAGGTTATCAAGTTTCTGGTTCTGATATAAAAGAAAGTGCGGTAACTCAAAGGCTTGCAGAGTTGGGTGTGATAATTAAGATTGGGCATAAAAGGGAAAATGTCACTAATGTCGATGTTGTCGTTGCATCAACGGCAATAGATCGTAGTAATGAAGAAATAGATCAGGCGCATCTAAATAGAATACCGGTCATTCCGCGTGCAGAAATGTTGGCTGAGTTAATGCGGTTTAGATTCGGTATTGCTGTTGCTGGTACACACGGTAAAACGACTACAACCAGCTTAACAGCTAGTGTGCTCGCAGAAGGAGGATTGGATCCTACCTTTGTAATCGGTGGACGTTTAAACAGTGCAGGCAGCAATGCCAAGTTGGGTTTAGGTAATTATTTGGTTGCTGAAGCCGATGAAAGTGATGCGTCATTTTTATATCTTCAGCCCATGATAGCCGTGGTGACCAATATAGATCAGGATCACATGGAAACGTATCAAAATAGCTATCAACGCTTGAAAGATACGTTCTTGGAGTTTTTACATCACCTACCTTTTTATGGTTTGGCAGTGATGTGTCTGGATGATGAAGGAATTAGAGAGATTCTGCCGCAGGTATCCAAGCCGGTAATAACTTATGGCGTTCATGAAGAAGCTGATGTTCGGGCTGTAGATATAAAACAAAACGGTATGCTCACTACCTTTAGTGTCATTCGTAAGGGGGGGTATCCCTTGTTGCAAGTGACTTTAAACATGCCTGGATGGCATAACATGCTTAATTCATTAGCGGCAATTGCAGTAGCAACCAAATTAGAGGTTGCTGATGAGGCCATTAGTAAAAGTTTGGGTGCGTTTAAGGGTGTAGGCAGACGTTTTCAGGTTCAGGGAGACTTGTCTATTGAGGGTGGCAAATTAACTCTAGTTGATGATTATGGACATCATCCTCGAGAAATTGCTGCAACGCTTGAAGCTTTGCGCCAAGCTTGGCCGGACCGGCGTTCAGTGATAATTTTTCAGCCGCATAGATATACAAGGACGCGTGATTTATTCGAAGATTTCGTACAAGTTTTATCAACTGTAGATGTACTGATTTTGATGGATGTTTACTCTGCTGGAGAGGCTGTTATTACCGGTGCGGATGGTAGGGCACTCAGTCGTGCAATTCGTATGCGAGCCCAGGTTGATCCGGTATTTGTTGATGGATGGCAACAACTGCCAAAAATATTGGCAGGGATCATTAGGCCGGATGATGTGATTTTGACGATGGGTGCCGGTAATGTAGGGCATTTTGCAACTCAGTTGCCAGAATTATTGACGGAAGCACTGGAGAGTCGGGTTTTCACTGCGCAGACCTTAGCAGTATGAAGGGTAAGGTCTTAAGTAATGAAAAGCTGGCTAAATATACCAGTTGGCGAGTAGGTGGGCCGGTTGATCGGCTTTATATTCCATTTGATCGTCAAGATTTGTGTGATTTTATAAAAGCTTTGCCCGTATCTGAGCCAGTGTTTTGGATGGGGTTGGGTAGTAATTTATTAGTCAGGGATGGCGGAATACGTGGAACGGTAATTAATACCAAGGGACGCTTGAAGGAAATGAAGCTAGCCGAAGACGGCTCGGTTTATGTCGAAGTTGGTGTTCCTTGTGCCCATGTCGCACGTTTTTGTGCAGAACAAGGTTTGGTAGGCGCAGAGTTTTTGGCAGGGATTCCAGGAACAATGGGCGGAGCTTTAAAAATGAACGCTGGTGCTTTTGGCGGAGAAACTTGGAGCATAGTTAAGCAAGTTGAAACGATTGATCAGATTGGCAACATAACACTTCGTTATCCGGACGATTTCAAAGTGAGTTACCGCTCTGTAAAAAATGCTGAGAATATCTGGTTTTTGAGTTGCAATTTACAATTGCAGAAAGGAAATATTTTAGAAAGTCAGCAAAAAATAAAAGCTTTATTAGAAACAAGAGCAAAAAAACAGCCAACTAATCAACCCAGTTGTGGATCGGTTTTTAAAAATCCAAAAGGAGATTATGCGGCAAGATTGATAGAAGCAACAGGTTTGAAAGGGTATTCAATTGGCGGTGCTTGTGTTTCTCCAAAGCACGCAAATTTTATAGTCAATATAGGTAATTCGACGGCAGCTGATATCGAACATTTAATTTATTATGTTCAAAATAAAGTAAAGGAGCATCAAGGTGTGGAATTGCAGACTGAGGTTTGTATGGTAGGTGAGCATCAAGTAGAAACGCAAGATATTGCAACGCTGCAATTATCGGAAAAGTTTGGTCGTGTAGCTGTCTTAATGGGTGGATCAGCTGCAGAAAGAGCTGTTTCGTTGAGAAGTGGCGCTGCAGTCTATGACGCATTAAAACGTAAAGGTGTTGATGCTATCGCCATTGATGTAATAAGTAGCCCAATTGATGCTTTGGCCGGAACAAAAGTAGATAGGGTGTTTAATATTATTCATGGTCGTGGTGGAGAAGATGGCGTACTTCAAGGGTTGCTTGAGGTGATGGCCATTCCATATACCGGTAGCGGAGTGATGGCTTCTGCCTTAACCATGGATAAACTAAGAACCAAATTGTGTTGGCAGGGATATGGTTTGATCACGCCAAAATGGTTTTTATTGCAAGATGAAAATGATTTGGATGCCTGCATTGAAAAACTCGGCTTTCCGGTGATTGTTAAGCCAGCGCAAGAGGGATCCAGTATAGGCATGAGCAAAGCAAACTCGCGTGAGGAGTTGCTTAAAGCCCTGCAAGTTGCTTTGGAATACCGTTGCGATGTTTATGCTGAAAGTTGGGTTACCGGTAAGGAATACACCGTTGCGGTTTTAAATGACGAAGCGTTGCCTGTTATCAGGCTTGAAACGCCAAACACATTTTATGATTACGAAGCAAAATATAACGCGATAACCACACAATACCATTGCCCCGCCGGCTTAAGTCAAGAGCAGGAGCAGTTTGTAAGAAGCTTGGCAGTAACAGCCAGTAAAGTCGTGGGAGCGAAGGGATGGGCAAGAATTGACGTTTTTATTGATGACGCGGGGCAATATCAACTGATTGAAATTAATACGGTTCCAGGGATGACTGATCACAGTTTGGTGCCGATGGCGGCTAAACAGGCCGGCATTAATTTTGACGATTTGGTTTTACGGATATTGGAAACCAGTTTAGGGTAATGAGTAATATAGGTAGTAAAACCCTTTTGATAGGATTGCTGTTATTGGGGCTGGTGGTAACGATTGGTTATCAAGTGCTCATTAAAGAGCGCAATAAATCCTTACCGATTAAAAGTGCTTCTCTACCTATAAAATACGTCAGAATAGAAGGTGTTTTTCAATACCTCAGTAAAAACGAGGTACAGGCTGTTTTACAACCATTGGTGTTGACCGGTTTTTTTGATGCGGATATGCAGGCAATTCATTTCGCTGTTTCAACTTTGCCATGGGTGGAGACGTTAACGGTAAAGCGTATTTGGCCGGATGCCATTGACATTAAAGTACATGAGAAAAAGCCTTATGCTCGTTGGGGTAAAGAGAGTCTGATTACTGAGCAAGGCGTTATTTTTAAGCCACTAAATTTAGATCAGTTTAAAGATATGACGTTATTACAAGGGCCTGAGTTACAGCAAGAAAAGGTACTGGAAATTATGAAAGGCATTAAAACAGCTTTAGCTGATCAGGCCATGAAATTGGCTGAATTTAGTGTAAATGAACGGGGTGCATGGAAAATTAAATTGGCAACCGGGCTGGAAATACTGTTGGGACGTAATGAACAATTAAAGAAATTACAGCGTTTTTTGAAGACGTTGACAGTGTTAAAACAAGAGCAGGTTGAGCAAATGGCAATAGTTGATTTGAGATATCCCAATGGATATGCTGTTTCATGGAAACCCGGGATAATTGAGATTGATTGGAAAGCCCTTGCAAATCCCAGTAACGAACAAGTAAATGAAAAGGCGATAAAGAGTAAATAAAATGGCAAAGAAAACAGAGCGTAATTTAATAGTCGGATTGGACATTGGTACCTCAAAGGTCGCGGCCATTGTAGGGGAGCTCACCAATGACGGTAATATAGAAATTATAGGCATAGGAACTACACCCTCAAGAGGACTAAAAAAAGGTGTTGTCGTTAATCTGGAGTCGACTGTTCAGTCCATACAAAAAGCCATTGAAGAAGCAGAACTGATGGCGGGTTGCCAGATTAGATCAGTATTTGCCGGTATTGCCGGTAGTCATATTAGAAGTCTTAATTCCCATGGAATTGTGGCAATTAAAGATAAAGAGGTAACTCAGTATGATATAGACAGAGTGATTGATTCAGCTCGTGCAGTTGCCATTCCTGCGGATCAGAAAATTTTGCATATCCTGCCTCAAGAATTTGTTATTGATCTTCAGGATGGCATTAAAGAGCCTATCGGGATGTCAGGCATTCGACTTGAAGCCAAAGTACACATGGTGACGGGTAGCGTCAGTGCCTCGCAGAATATTATTAAATGTATTCGGCGCTGTGGACTGGAAGTTGAAGATATCGTTTTGGAACAATTGGCCTCGTGTAACTCTGTACTGACTGAGGATGAAAAAGAATTAGGTGTTTGTTTAATAGATATTGGGGGCGGCACAACGGATATTGCCATTTTCGTTGAAGGAGCCATTAAACATACCGCAGTAATACCGATAGCCGGCGATCAGGTCACTAACGATATTGCTGTTGCCTTACGAACACCGACGATAAATGCAGAAGAAATTAAGCGCAAATATGCCTGTGCCTTAACGCAACTGGCAAATGTTGATGGCACTATTGAAGTGCCCAGCATTGGTGACAGAGCGCCGCGCAAGATCTCAATGCAAAATTTGGCCGAAATTATAGAGCCACGCTATGAAGAGTTGATGTTGTTGGTGCAATCAGAGCTTAGACGAAGTGGAAATGAAGAGTTGATCGCTGCGGGGATTGTATTAACCGGCGGTAGTTCAAAAGTAATGGGATTAATTGAGCTGGCAGAAGAGATTTTTCATATGCCGGTAAGAATGGGCGGGCCACAAAATGTGTCCGGGTTAACCGAAGTGGTTAGAAATCCTATTCATTCAACAGGGGTTGGATTGTTAATGTATGGAAAAGAGCATCAGAGCTTGGGTAGAAGCTTGGATTCTGATGGTCTGGGTTTGCTTTCAAAAGTGAAGAACTGGTTTCAAGGTAATTTTTAATTAATTTTTTTGTATTTAAGGGGTAGTGTCGTGAAATATGAATTGGTAGATACTTATAGTGAAACCGCCGTCATCAAGGTTATTGGTGTCGGCGGTGGTGGTGGCAATGCAGTTAATCACATGGTTGGCTGTCATATCGATGGCGTTGAGTTTATCTGCGCCAATACAGATGCACAGGCATTAAGAAAAATTACCGTTGATACGGTCATTCAACTGGGTGTCGAATTAACTAAAGGTCTGGGTGCCGGTACTAATCCAGAAATTGGCAAGCATGCTGCTGAAGAAAACAAAGATCGTATCAAAGAAGTTCTGCAAGGCGCTGATATGGTGTTTCTGACTGCTGGTATGGGCGGTGGAACCGGTACCGGGGCAATTCCTGTTATTGCGCAAATCGCAAGGGAAATGGGTATATTGACAGTTGCTGTAGTGACTAAGCCTTTTCAGTTTGAAGGTAAAAAGAAGATGGCTGTTGCAGAACAAGGCATCTTGGAGCTTGAAAAATACGTAGATTCTCTGATTACCATTCCTAATCAGAAATTATTGCCGGTGCTGGGTAATAACGTGTCTTTAATGAATGCGTTTAAAGCGGCCAATGATGTATTATTGGATGCAGTTCAAGGCATTACCGAGCTGATTATTCATCCTGGCATGATCAACGTCGATTTCGCCGACGTTAGAACGGTCATGTCTGGAATGGGCGCAGCGATTATGGGTATGGGTTCGGCAACAGGCGAACATCGTGCGCGTGAGGCTGCCGAAAAAGCTATTGCTTGTCCCTTACTTGAAGATATTAATTTACAAGGTGCTCGTGGCATTTTGGTTAATATCTGTGCAGCAGATATGGGTGTTGCCGAGTTTAACGAAGTCGGTAATATCGTTCACGAGTTTGCTTCAGAAGATGCCGTTATCAAAATTGGTATGGCGATTGATCCAACCTTGGGCGACGAGCTTAAAGTAACTGTTGTAGCAACCGGCATGGGCATGCCGCCAGTAGCGGTTAAAGCGCCTGTTAAGATTTTACATAAACCGGCAGCATCAAGCGCTACTTATGATGATCTTGACAAACCCACTGTGATTCGTCAAGGTGGTAAGCACGAAACAAGAGAAACACGTTTTGGTGCTCAAACCAAAAAAGAAGTAGATCTGGATTATTTGGATATCCCTGCTTTTTTAAGACGTCAGGCTGATTAAATAGTCAGCAAGAAAAAGAAGATATTCTCAGGCAGGACGGGGTATTACCCTCGTCCTGGGCTGTGAACGCCTCCAAAAAACAGCCTACAGTAACAAATCACAGTAGCCAGAATTTCCTAAAGTAGCGTCGATTAACCGGTTAAATTGGTTTCCAGCCAAAGGCTGATACGAAACTGACTACCTGAGCCAAACTGGCTGTCAAATGACAGCTCGCCGCCCAATAATTTAACTAAGCGTTTACAAATAAGCAAGCCCAAACCCATACTGCTTGGCTTATGTGAGTTGGATGGATCAAGCATTTGAGAGATCTCGTTTTGTCGATACATCGGAATACCTATGCCGGTATCTTTTACAGCAAACGCCACCTGAACACGCCCTTCTTGGGTATCCAATAATTGTGCATTAAGATTAATTCGTCCTTGCCGAGTAAACTTGATAGCATTAGCTGCTAATATGTCTAAAGCATGATTTAGTAAACGCTCATCGCCCAGTAAATCAGGTAACAGCGGATCAATAGCGACATTAACAGAAATACCTTTAACCAGCGCCGTTTTACTGATGCGTTCCCAGATCTGACTTAATAAAGATGATGGTGATAATGGTAAATTTTCAATGCTCACTTCATCAGAACTTAACTCTGAAAAGGCTAATGCTTCATTCAGCAGATTTTGTAATTGCAAAGAAGCATTAATAATGAGCCGAGTCTGCTCCTTTTGTAGCGTTGGCATATCGGAATCGCCCAACAAGTCGGAATAATCAATAATGTTCGTTAAGGGCGCCATTATTTCGCGGCTTATGGTCTTGAGAAAGCGTATTTTGGCCTGTGTGGCCGGTTCTGGAATCATTGTGGAATTGAGTTTTGGTTGTTTATGGTGCTGCTCTCGATCACTGCTGTAAATAACGACATTATGAGAAGTCGACATTGTCTTTATATTTTTATTGGCCTGAACTGGTTTTTGTTCAAATGTTTGCAGATTAAAATTAAGAGCACCATTTGCAAGAAGCTCAGTGGAGCCTTGACGCATATTCGAAATCAAGCTGTTGTTAGTATTATGCATAATATGAATCCGCCTCGATTAGGTGCCCGTTAAAAGTATCAATGGGTAGTAATAACAATTGTCATTTGAATAATAGTCTATATATACTGCTTTGCTTAAAAAGCACTGATTTGTCTAAAGAGATAAAATAGTAACCGCATAAATAAAGCTAATAGCTATCAAGTACTAGTTCAAAAAAGCTATTTTAGGTAAGGTTTAATGCTTTATGTGTTTTTTCGTGGATCAAATTATTTTTCTAGGTTCATACAGAAGACGAGTTGATGTCCAGCCATAATTTAATACGAAATAAACTGCCGTTCCCAATACTACTTTCAACAGCTAGTTCGCCATTCATCAAATTGATCAAGTGCAAGCAAATTAACAAGCCAAGTCCCAACCCACCATTGCAACGGGTAAGCGATGAATCTAGAGGCTCAAAAGCCTGAAATAAGTCTTTTTGACGATCTAACGGAATACCGGGACCGGTATCTTTTGCACTAAATTCAAGCTGAGCTCGCCCATTTTCCATAGTCAGTAAATGGGCTGAGAGACTAACGCTGCCTTGCTGGGTAAATTTAATGGCATTACAGACCAAGAGACTTAACGCATGTTCAAGCAAGCTCTCATCGCCCAGTAAATTAGGCAAAGCATTGTCGATAGCGGTGATAACGGACAGTTTTTTGCTTAGCGCCTCAGTATAATGTTTCTTGGATATAGTATTCAGCAGAGTAGCTATTGAAAAAGGGTGCTTTTCAATAGCCACTTCACCTGAGTTAAGCTCTATAAAAGTTAATGCTTCATTAAAAAGATGCTGTAATTTCCGGCTGGCGTCCGCAATATGAATAGCTTGTTCTTTTTGTTTTAAGGAGGTTTCGGCGTTATTCAGTAAGCTTGCAAAGCCGCTAATAGCAAACAAAGGCGTCATGAGTTCGTGGCTGATAATGCCAAGAAAACGGATTTTAGCTTGTGCGGCAGCTTCTGCAGCAAGTTTTGCTTGGCGTAACGCTTTACCATTTTCGGTGAGTTGTTCATCAAGATTGTTAGTGACCCGAAAATAGCAGTCGTTAAACAGCGTCGAAGCAGAGGGTAATAATGTAAAACCATGGGGTCTTTTGCGATGGATTTTTTTATCTAGCTCTTTGATAGCGGCGTTGCAGTCGCCAGCTAACGGCTTCTTTTTAAGGCCCTTTACCTTTAATGGCAGCATACACCCCTTTGCTCAGTAACCAAGGCGCTACGAAGATTAATAAATCTGGATGGGTATTTGGCCATAAAAATTTTTCCAGTTTAGTTGAGGTTATGAGTAACATTAAATAGTAA
>SESH01025680.1_pt1 | contig 19277 bp, 14 predicted proteins | sample 3171561 | NCBI WGS metagenome assembly SESH01 (sample SAMN10866947, study PRJNA518727) | freshwater metagenome | biome: subpolar coniferous forest; feature: holomictic lake; material: water; isolation source: holomictic Lake 442 2011 16.5 m and 2014 13 m | place: Canada: near Kenora, Ontario
TCGATCTCCAGCCCCTGGAGAATCCCCTCTCGACAGCAGCGGACCAACGCCTCGGAGTTTTTTTTGCGAGAATGCTCGGCGGTCCACTCGGTCACGGAACGGCCCAGGATCTCACCCAGCGTCTGATGGCCGCTCAGACGCACATACTCAGCATTGGCATCCACGACCCGACCCTGCCCGTCAAGAACAAGAAAACCCGTCCGCGTCGTCTCGATGAGATGGCGAAACTTCTCTTCATTTTCTCGCAGGGCCTCCGCCGCCCGCTTGCGCTCGGTGATGTCCCAAAGGACGCCGCCGATCATTTTCGGGTAACCTTTTCCATCCCGGATCAATTCACCCCGGGCGGTAACGAAATGGATACTTTCATCGGGCCAGACAGCGCGGTATTCAGGCTCGTAGGGGACATCTTGCTCCATGGTTTTTTCTAAAACAGCTTTGATCTTTTCTCGATCGTCGGGATGCACCCGCGCAAAGAACTCCTCGGCCGTTCCGCCAAATGTCGCCGGATCGATCCCCAGAAGAAGGCATGTTTGATCATCAAATATACGCCGGTTCTCTATAATATTAAATTGCCACACTCCCATTTGGGCAGATTTCAGGGAGAGGTCGAGTTGTGTCTTGCTAACGCTCAGAGCCTCCTCCGCCCGCTTACGTGCGACGTTCTCATGTGCCTCTTTCAGCGCTCGCTGGACTGCTGGGACAAGACGGACAAGTCTGTCTTTCATGACATAATCCGCTGCCCCAGACTTCATCATCTCAACGGCAACGTCTTCGCCGATTGCCCCAGAGACTATGATGACAGGGATTTCCTGAGCGCGTTCTTTGACGATCTCAAGGGCCGCCGGAGCGCCGAAACCAGGTATTTTATAATCGCAGAGGATGATGTCAGGGGCATATTCGCCCAGTGCTCCAAGAAACTCCTCTCTCGACTTTACCCATTTCGTGGTGTGGGCGAAGCCCCCCTTGCCGAGCTTACGCGCGACAAGTTCCGCATCAGCCTCAGCATCATCCACGATCAGGATGTGTATCTCTTTATTCACAATGACTCCCATGCATGCCGCTTTTTTTCTAAAATTCCCGATTGACGATGTGGTCGATCGTGACTTCAAATGTTTTTGCGATTTTTGTAAGCACGCTTATCTTCGGCGTCCTTTCGCCTCTCTCCCACATACAAACAGCCTGGCGTGAAACTGCCAGGCTGTCCGCTAAATCTTCTTGTGTTAAATTATTTTTTTTTCGAAGAGTTTTAAGATTTTTTCCAAGCATCATGATCTCTTTCGTTAGGTGAATAATATGCTGACACATTCTGTTAACATTGGCAACGCCTTTTAAGGCGTGGTTCGATGAGCTCATGGCGCAGACCTATTGCTTACAAAGTAACGAAGCCGGGGAGGATATGTGTTTGCGTGAGTTGCCAGGGATAAAAAATGCGCCCTGAAACAGGCGGGGTTTACTCGACACTGAAGCTGACATTCACAACGGCGGTTTCTGTTTCCGTCCTTTCCTCTCCAGCTTCATCTTCTGTTCCCGTCCACTTCGGGATCATCGAATTTGACTGTTTTGGTTCTCTTATCGACTAGCACTCTGAGGCAACCGTTCCCTTCACAATCCTTGTCGCCCACCGACCACCCCTCAGAATATTCATTGGCCATAAGCGTTTCGGGCCGCCACTTCTCTCCTGCCTTTCTCAAAAATTCCTCCGCCAATACCAGGGCTTGATTCTTGGTCATTTTTAAATCTGGAGGTATTTTCCAAAGCCCTCTTTCATTTTTTCTCGCGTCTCTCTGTAATGTCATGAACAGGTCTTGGTACTTCACGTTTGGCTGGACGGTCTTGACTTGGGCATTGCCAGATTTAATGAGAGTGGCATTCAAAAAGATGTATATCCCCTCTTTGAATTCCGTGACCTCGTAAATACTTCTGTCGAGTTTGGATTCACATTCAGAGCAAACAAACACATAGACATACGCGAGGGCTCTCCCGTGCTTGTCCTTCTTCTGAACGTCATACTCAAGCCTTACGAGCTTACCTTCGACAAGCTTCCGAGTGAACTCAGCCGCTGCCTCGCCCCTCTTGATAATGGTGTCCGCATCCTGCCCCGTTCTCTTGGCCTCCCGCCTCAGCTTGGCATGATCCTTCGAGCCTGGGATATCCACACCTATGAGACGTGCTTTCTCGCGATTGGAGAGTAGGAGAGTGTCGCGGTCGATAACACGAGCAACGATGAGAGAATCCGTTGCTTGGCAGGGGCTTGCTAAAAGGCAAAGAATAAAAAGAACTGCTGAGGTCTTCTTCAGAGGATGCCTCCCTTGATTAGAAGACATTATAAGCGGACTCGATTCGCCTGGCTAGGCGAGATTCAGAAGAGCCGGTGTGTACACATCGGAAGCGGAGGGATTTGCCGCTCAGTCATGGGGCGATCAAGCTTTAGAAAACGCGGGAGCTTCGGCTGGGTCAATAATCCGTGATTCCATGTCGTTCCGTAGACCGGCGCATTGGGACATTATTTCGCAATGGGAGGTAAACGCGACATAGGGATTGCCGATCATCCGATCCATCAGCATAACAGGACATCCGATGCCCAATCAGAGGCTCCATGATGAGACAGCTCCCGGATCTTTTTATTGAAGATCTTTCAGCGAGTAGCTGGTGCTTCGGCCGCCAGCGAAATCTCTGACCAGGATCCCGTTCTCAACAAGATCGAGAATGTCACGGTGGGCCGTATCCTGGGAACATTTCGCGATCTGCGCCCACTTGGAAGAGGTCAACTTCCCCTCAAAACCCTCGAACAGCTTATGGATCATCTCTTGCTGCCGCTCATTGATCGACCCAACCGGATGAAGCTCCCAGAAACGGGCTTTCCTAAACACATCCGCTAAAGTGTCTTTCGTTGACTCAAGCGCCCTGTCCAGACAGCCCAGAAACCAATCGAGCCAAGGCGTGATATCAAACCCTTCGGAGCCAGCAGACCAGGAGCCCGTATTATCATCGAACGTGTTTTTCTGCATTTTCTCAAGCACGTCGTAATAGGCTTTCCGTTCCTTCCGGATACGGGCGGACATACTGTAGAAACGCTGTGCGCTGCCGTCTGCGCGGGCAAGCTGCATATCCGTGATCGCCTGGGCAATTCGCCCGTTCCCATCATCGAAAGGATGGATTGTCACAAACCACAAATGGGCGATCCCCGCTTTCAGCACCGCATCGATTTCCCCAGTGTGATTCATGGCGAGTGAAGTCGAACCATTGAACCAGCCGAGGAAAGCGCTCATTTCTTTTTTAAGACGCGCTGCTTCAGGCGCTTCAAAATGCACTTTCTCGTGCCCAACAGGACCGGACACGACTCGCGTGGGGCCATGGCTATCTTCACGCCAGGCACCCGTTTTTATCTTATGCAGACCGCTGTAGCCCCCAGGGAAAAGACTTGCGTGCCATCCAGACGGTCCTTGGTGAGAGACTTGTTGAAATTCTGCGTGGCATCCAGCATCATCTCCACCACGCCATCGACATGCCGGTCGGAGGAAACAAGCCCGGCCATGTCCAGACCGAGTTTCCGCGCGATGGACGACCGCACCTGACGTTCATCTAGAACCTCGCCTTCGATCTCACTGCTCTTGAGAACATCCAGCGTCAGAGTCTCGAGCAAAGCCTCACTGCGCAGAGCAAATCCGAATGACTCCATCCGCCCCATCAGATGTCCCTGGCGGTTACGGACAGAGCCCAGCAAGACCGATATCTTCCCTTGATTCCAGGTAAACTTCGGCCAGCAATTCAGTTGATGTATATAGCGCATAATCATTCTCCGCTTTCTATGCGGAGAATATAGCACCTATTCACCGCACGCCCAGGAGGAATAGATGAAAATCGGGTGACACCATACAAGGGGAATACAACGCTCATTCGCGGCTTCCAGGAGGACATCCGACGCATGATCGGATGGCCTGGATTCAAAGTGTAAACGGGAACGCAGACTTTAGTCCGGAAGGGTACGCCGCATCCTCCCGGAATGACCTTATCCCTTACGCGGACAGGGATCACCGCTTCCCATATAAGGCATCATGCAACTGCCGATATACCCGCAATCCCCGCACTGGTAATCAGAAAATCCAGCGCCGGAATAAGCTTTTAAATTTTTGGAATGGCAGCAGTAACACTCACAGGGACCGGGCTGTTGTTGCCCCGAGGCTGCCGCCTTCTCCACGTTAAAAGAGATCGTATCTTCCAGCCAGTTATCGCCCTCTTTGCCCTTGATCCAGCGATTGTCTTCGGTCTTAACCTGGACAAGCATTCGCATCGTCCACTTCCCGGGCTTATCCACCGCATAGGAAAGGATTTCTCCTTTGGGCCAAGCGATCCCAACGCCATCAAGAGAGATAGTCCATGAGTAGTGCGGGGCCAAATGCCCCTCGGGAAGATTGTTTAACTTAGCCTCTAGCCGGATCGTGTCACCCTTCTTGGCCGACCCCGGCCGCGGATCGATCTCCACGTAGGGCTGCGCCATGATCGTAACGGTATCTTCCAGCCAATCATTCCCCCCTTTGCCCTTGATCATGCGATTTTCCTTGTCCCTCGCCTTGACAAGCATTCGCATCGTCCACTGCCCGGGCTTATCAATAACGCACGAAAGACTTTTCTCTGTAGACCTGCTGATTTCCTTACCATTATTGGAGACAGTCCATCCGTAGCGAGTCTGGGAGCCCTCGGGCATATTGTATAGTTTGACGTCCAGTTGAATCGTGTCGCCTTTTTTGGCCGTCGCAGGCCGCGGTTCGATTTTCACAGAGGGCTGCGCGATATATTGGCCGATCACCTGTTCCCCGGCCTCGACCTCCGCGTCCGCGTTTTTTCCGATAGCATCGATGTCCCGAGTTCCCTTCGCCTCGCCAAATCCAGAGGGCGGCACTCCCTGCCATTCATTGTTCTTATCGAGATCTCCCTCGGCCATCTTCTTGCGGATCTCGTTCAGCGTAACTTTTAAAGTGCCCTGCAGGCTGGTCAGCGTTTGACTCAGCTTTTTCAGGCTCTCCACGCGTTCCTGAGGCGTCAGGGAGGCGTCGCTGCCAACCCGGTTGATCTCGTCAAGCGTCTTGCGAATCCACAGGCCGTTTTCCCTGAGCGTGCTCCCCCAAGCCGGGGTCTCGTGCCACGAATCCTCCATCGGCATCCACTGTTTCATGTGGACATATTCATGGATCACCGTGAGCGCCCAACTCGCCTCGCCCGCCTCCGAACCCATCTGACCGATACTTGCGTCGCTAAGCGCCAGGCTCCGACCGAGCCCGAAAACGCCCGCGTTTATCTCGGCATTGGCGCCCAACTTACCGATATAAACCGTGCCGCTCTTGAAATCAGCACGCAGCTTGTCGCCAACATCCTTCCGCCCCATCTTGTCCAGGTAATCGGCCATCTTGTTAATGGCTGCGACATCCTCCGGATTTGGCGCACGAGTTTCGACCTTGCCCCCTTTACGAGCATCCATCGACACATCCGTGGCGGCAAAAGCGGCGCCGGACATCAGAAACACAACGAGGACCCCGAGAAGAATCGAAAGTATTTGAGTGAAAGCGACGGTCTTCGAGACTCTATTTGATCTATTTTTCATGGATCGTCTACCTCTTGAGTTTGGATTGAACGAACGCAAGGTCCCACCGAATAAAGCGCATCTTCATGGTCGCGGGCTGCGCCCCGCTGGAACATTAGAATAGAATCCATTCATCGTTCCATTCGCCGAACGACAAACCAAAAGCCGTGAGACCGGAAGCGATTATACTCCAGTCACTGCATTTTGAGATGTAGAAGGTGCGAAATCCTTGTATGGCTCGGAGTGCTTGCTGTGGTTGTTCCAATTATTGCGGTATTTTCTCGCCACAACCTTGTCACGGACTACCAAGAGGTTCTCGGCATTTTTATCTTCTGCGGCATTGGTGAAATTAAAAGAGCCCGTTAGAACCGTAACTCCGTCAATGATCATGACCTTGTTGTGCGCGATGGCGTGCTTCTTATCGATCATGACGGGAACACCCGCCTGGACCAGCAGATCCAGCTTGCTCCCTTTCCCGTGAAGCTGGCTTTTATCCAGAAGGACTTGGACGTCCACACCACGCTTATGCGCGGCGATCAGGGCTTCCGCGATAGGTTTCGACGTGAAGGAATACGCCTGAACGCGAATATACTTCTCCGCCCAATTCAAATTATCAACGATGGCTTGCGTGCATCCGCCGTTTGGAGAGAAATAAACCTCTTCTTCCGTAGCGGATGGCCTTGCTTGCAACGGTAGCGGCCACCCCAGGCAAAAAGCAAGAAGAACCGCGAGAGACAACCTCAAGTGACGCAAGAAACCTCCCTAGACACTATCTGACGACGATCTGAATTGAAGAACTGCGGCCATAATCGTCTGTTACGGTGATACGCTGATGACCCGCTTTCATGGGCCAAAAGAAACCTTCCCCAGCCCGGCCTTCGTTTACATATTGGCCGTTGATGAACCAGAAAAGTTTTCGGGCATCATAGGAACCGTCCGCCTTTAAAACCAGTTGCTGATCTGCTTTCCGGGACTGATCCAGAAAATACTCGCATTGGTTGACCGGAGACAGGATCTTCGGATTCGCCCCCTCCCAATCCCTGGCCATATCCATCCCGTTTTCCATAAGAGGCGGAGAAAGATAATTGGGATCATGCTGCTCAAGCCATGTGTGAATCGCCTGCGGCCAAACTTCGGACACTGATTCTTTTACCTTTTGGTCCTTGGAAACCACATCCACTGCCATCCCGGTCTCGCTGTCGATCATGAACTTCCTATGAACGCTGCATTGCCGGTTCATGCTCTGGCCGGCAATAAAGAAATCCTCCGCGGAATGAGGGCAGATTGCGCTCACGGGTTCTCCGCTCAAAAGACAGACCTTTCGAACGCTGACAGCAGCGGGCTTTTCATACCAAGGAGCTGGCTTCCCCACATAGATCCGTTCAAACAACCGCAAAGCAACTGGCGCGGCAGCTTCAATCCCCACAAGTGACTTGGACGGCTTCCCCGAAAAGTTACCGAGCCAAACACCGATCGTATATTCCGGATTATATGCAACGGTCCAGGCATCGTGATTCCCATAAGACGTTCCCGTCTTCCATGCAACCCTAGGAAGATTCTGACGGTTTCCTGTAAATCCCGAAGAAGCAAGCCGCTCCGAATCCTCAAGGATATCCGCAACAAGATAGGCTGAGCCCTCCGACATAAGTCTTTCTTGTTTGACCTGCGCCGTGTTCTCAAGACCCGTGTAAGCTTGCGAGGTCCCGAGCCGGGCCAACACGGCATAAGCATTTACCAGCTCAAGAAGTCTGACCTCCGCGGTACCAAGCGTCAGCGACAAGCCGTATTGTTCCGGCTGTTTCGTGAGCGTGGTGATTCCTGAGTGTTTCAGTAAGACATAGAGCTTCTGGTATCCCGCTTTCTGAAGCACCTCGACGGCGGGAACATTCAAGGAATTCGCCAAGGCCTCACGCACAGTCACAGGCCCTTTGTATTTTTTGCTGTAATCAAGCGGGGCATAGCCCTCATACTGCACGGGCACATCTCCAAGGATCCTCCGGGGCGTGTAAAGGCCGAGATCAAAGCCGATTGCATAAGTGAAAGGTTTCAAACATGAACCGGGTGATCGCTTGCTAAAAGCTCCGTTCACCTGTCCGAAATGATCCTTATCCAGGAAGTCGTTGGAACCCACAAGAGCGCGGATCTTTCCCGATTTATTTTCCAGGATCACGACCGAACCGTTCTGAACGCCAAAAGCTGAAAGTTCGGCAAGCCGGTCCTTGAGAACCTTTTCAGCCACGATTTGAAATTGCGGATCGAGCGATGTTTGAAGCACCGCTTCTGTGGGATATTTCTTATGAGCCCAGACACCGAAATGAGGCGCCGTGAACGGAAAGGCGTAATGCCCGGCCTCGACGCGCTCCGCATTTGAAACGTCGAACTGCTTTTGAGATAGGTAAGCATTCGCGAGCATGCTTTTCAAGACCATCTCCCGCCTTTTCCCGGCACGTTCAGGATGACGGTCAGGCCTTAATCTTGAAGGCGACTGTGGGATACCCGCAAGAAGCGCGCATTCGGCAAGCGTCAGGTCCTTGGGCTGTTTCCTGAAATAGCGCCATGACGCGGCCTTCACACCGTGAATATTGCCCCCATAGGGAGCAAGCTCAAAATAAAGTTTCAGGATCTGTTTCTTGGAATAAATGCTCTCCAGCCAGACGGCGTGGATCGCCTCCACGATCTTATTCGGAAAAGTACGCGGCCTGTCTTCAACTAGCCGGATCACCTGCATCGACAAAGTAGAAGCTCCCATCAAGATCTTCTGATGAGTGACATTCAGCCAAGCCGAACGGAGAACAGCCAGAGGATCAACGCCATGATGACCCCAGAACCGCTTATCCTCGACCGCCACGGTTGCATGAATGAGATTCGGGTTGATCTCATTCAATTCAACGGGAAAAATCCAGCGGTCTTTACTCCCGAGAAATACCCGGAGAACATTCCCGTCCTTGTCGAGCACCGTCTGGGAATATCCAATCTCTTTAATCTCTTGGGAAGGAAAAGGCGCAAGCCACGAGAAAAGAAGGACCGGAACGGCCAACAGAACCGTCCCGATCCCAACCCGACGCCAATTCGCCGCTTTTATGCGCATGATGACTCCGTTATTCTGCGATCACGATCTCGCCCGCACCATTCACGCTGACGATCGATGGATCGTACATGCATTCCGCGTTCACAGCCGGCAGTTTGAATCTCCCAGGCGTTACCGCCCGGGCCACATAGCGGTAGTGCGCTAAGTTTGCAACATCCGTGAAAACGAGAATACGGTCATCGCGAATATCGATCTTCTGCGGATCGATCATGTCCTTTTCCGAAAGATCCGAGGTGTCCGAAGCGACAAGCCTCGGGTTCTCAACCTCCAGACCGGCCGGCAGTAGATCCACAAGAACGACATTCTTGCAATTCAGCGCTGACTCAAGCGAAATATCCACGACCACAACATCCCCTTGTCTGAGCTTTGTAAGATCGATCGGCTTTCCCGCAGAATTGAGAAATGAACGGCGAGCTTCAAGACCGCTGTCTCTTTCTTCGACTTTACCAGAGGCTGGAACGCCGGCAGAGGTCCAGTAATAGTAGGCGTTACCAACACCAGTAACTTCAAGCGTAATATCTTCCCCCGAAAGCTCCGCGCCATTCAGCGCAATCCCATTCTTATCATCAAAGGTACCGACCGGTTTACCTCCCGCAAGAACCCTGCCCGTAAAGTTTTGTGGCTGACTCTTTAGATAGCGGGTGTATTTTCCGAGGCCAAGGAGTGCCTGCGCGTTATTCTGCGTCGTCCCCCACTGGCCGCTCTTCATCAGACCCTCAAGTCGTTTCACAAGAACCGGCACCAGCGGATTTTCAGGATCCATATCCATGAATACGGAAAGCGCGAGCGCCGACGGAATGACGCGGAACTCGCCTTCTTCAGAAGAACTAAAGGCTTTCTCGCTGAAGCTCGTCCCGATCATCTCCGACATCGCTTTTTTGTCACCCATCAAAGCAAGCGATCCCGCGAGATAAAGTTTCCCGAATTCTGAAAGATCCGCTTTCTTTTCCTCGAGCCTCCGGATCCAGGATGATTTCACACGGCCGGCTTTCGCCAACACGTACAAGGCGTGAGACTTGAGATCATCATCCGCGCCCTCATCCTTCGACTTTCCGGAAACGATCTTTTCGAGATAATCCAAAGCATCACGGAAGTCATCCTTCGGGACTGCATAGCCGGCTTTCTGAGCCTCCGCAAGAAACTCCATGGCGTAGACTGTCCCAAAATCGAACGGCTCCGAATTGCCCTGCCACATCCCAAATCCGCCGGAGAATGTCTGCATCGAAAAAAGCCGCTCTATCCCGGCTTGCACGTTATGATCGATACGCGTCGCGCTGAACTGGTTTTGATCCAGAACCGGAAGAACCTCTTTCAAATAAAGGAGCGGATACACGGTCGAGGTCGTTTGCTCAACACACCCGTAGGGGTATTCGATCAGATATTTCAGAGCTCCAAGGAACTGCACGGAAGGAAACGCGGACACGATCAAGCTCTGCGACTCAGTTCCTTTTAGCCAATCCGAAGGTAATTTGACCTCAGCTTTTCCAGGCGCCTTAAGCGTTCCTGCACCGCCCAGTACTGTATAAGCCGCCGCCGGCCTGACAGAAAGTTCGGTCGTCTGATAAGCCTCTTCGCCGCCTAACTTCACTTTCACTTTGATTACTGCCTTCCCCGCTTGAGCGGAGGCGACCACATTGAATTTCACGATCGTCTCAGCTCCCGATTTTGCGGCAACATCCATTTCCGGCTGGGACGTGATCTTAAAATCCGCGGGAACCTCCAAAGCAACCTTTGCTTCGCCGTCTTTACCTGTTTCATTAAAAACGCTCACGGGTACCGTGAACTGATCACCTGGCGCAAGGAACCTCGGAAGAGAGGCTTCGATCATAAGGGGTGACGCGACCTTTATCTTTCCCTCACCATTTCCGACATCCGTTTCAGCGCTCACGACCGTCATAAGGCGTAGTTTCCCTGTAAATTCCATGGGAACAGTGAACTCCGCAAACGCTTTCCCTTTTGCGTCAGTCTTGATATTGCTTTGCCAGAGCGAAACAGGCACGATGCGTTTCACCGCGATCGGGTTAAGATGATCTTTCGCATCATAACTGGCATCGCCTCCGGGAGAAGAAACACCCCCGATCTTTTTGTCTTCAGGTTCCGGGATCAACAGAGAATAGTAATCCGATGTTTCCACGCCATTTGCCCGTTTTCCATAAAAGAAATCGTATGGGTTCGGAGACTTGTAAGCCGTCAGCTGAAGAATCCCCTCATCGACAAGTGCGACCGAAAGCTCGGCGTCTTTGATTCGCTTCGATTCCTTTTCGACCTGGAGTTCGACTTTGACTTTTTCACCGGGCCGGACAGATTCCGGAAGTTTGACGACAATACCAAGCTTATGCTGGCTTTCCACGATCATAAGAGGAATCACACCATAGGCACGATGGGCCGCCCACTTTTCGCCCTTCACTATCGGACGGATCACCGTCACCGAGCAGTACGCGTTCGGCGAGAAAGAAGTTTCGACCGGGATTGAGACCTGCTGCGTCGCATCCGTAAGATTCACCACGGTCGCAAAAAGAACTCTATCCTGAGTCACCGTGATAAGAGCTTTCCCTTTGAAGGGCGATTTAATCAATAGCTTTGCTTTATCGCCTTCCTTATAGACGGCTTTATCCAGTTGAAGCTCGATCCTGTCGGGCCGTTCCATGGCCCAGGGCATCGCCTCACCCCATGGACCTTCTACATAGAATTTGAGAGAGACTGTATGCCCGCTCTTGGCGCGCACTCGCAGAATATGATCCCCGTAACTTTTCGGAGTGAATGTGAAAGTGCCGCTTCCCTTTCCGGCATCCACGTCCGCAGAATGAACTTCATTCTCATGGCTCTGGGAAGTCCACTGGTATTCGCCGTTCTTCATCTTCAGAATGCTTTCCCAATTAACTTTATTGACCGTCACCTTGAGCTGATCGCCCGAGATCTCTTTGCCTTCGGGCGACAATACCACAAACTCAAAATCCATATTCTTGCCCTTGGCGGAATTTCCTTCGACCTTCTGCCGAATACCCACATAGGCCGGATAAGGATCAAAGGCACGTTCCTGGTGAGCCGTGACCGCACGCCCACCTGTTTCTCTTACCGTTGCTCCGACATCAAGGACCGCTGAAGACGGCACGGAAATCTGCTGCTCCGGAAGTTTGAACTCGAAATTGGCTTTTCCATCAGGACCTGTCCGCTTTCCTTCAACGGGGATCTTCTTCTCGGAAAATTCAATCGTCTCATCCTTGAAGGAATATCCTCTAAAATCCGCCGGAGAGAAATCCTTCGGACGCAGTACGGCCGCGATCTCGACATTCTTATCGGCAGCCGCGGAGCCAAAAGACTGCAGAGCCAGAACCTCCGCATTGACTATTTCACCTGTTGCGAATCGCTTCTCCGGGACATTCAGCTTCACGGACAAACGGGCAGGCATGAACTCTTCCATCTGGAACTGGAACGTTCCGATCGGCTTTTCCGTTCCGGGTATCAGTATCCCGGCTTCATAGTCTCCGGTGAGAGATTCCACGGGAAATTCAACATCCCATTCTGCGGTTCCGGCTTTCCCGATCATACCATTCAACTTCTTGAAAACCTTACCATCCGGACGCTTGATCTCGCAGAGAACCGGGAATGTTCCAGGAAGAGACACACCTCTTCCACGCACGATCGCCCGTATATGGACAGTCTCCCCAGGACGAAAAAGATTACGATCGCCATAAACGAACGCCTCATAACCGGAACTCAGGTAAGGCCTTCCATCCACAGCAAAATCCGTCTCGGAAAGCACGGTTTCCTCAAGTTTGATAAATGAAAGATCTCCGGCGGCTGCCGCAGTCACCACAAAAGGTGTTTTGTCGCCCGACCAGTCCGCATCTTTAAAATGAAGAAATCCGCTCCCGTCGGTATTAGCCTCAAGGATCTGCTGATTCTTCTTGCTGAATACTTTGACCGTGGCCCCCACGATGGGATCGGTGGTGGAAAGGCGATTAACCCAAACAAACAGATCGTTATTCGACTTCTTTGCAACAATCCCTATATCCGTCGCAAGGATCAGCCGGGATTCGCTCTCCCACACGCCTTCCGCCGCTGCCTTAACGGTCAGAAAAAAAAGCCCTTTAGCCTCCCCGTTCAGGACATCCTTTATTTGAACAGGGACATCTCCCTTTTCATTGCGCTTCAATTTAACATCGAGGGTCTTCGTGACAACATCCGGTCCGAGGTCATCAGGGATCCAGCTGGAACCCATATGGTTAAGAAGATAGACGATGTTGTTGTCGTAGACCTTGGCCGCGGAGGCCTCAAGCTTATCAATATTCACCACTTCGACAGGCACCGTTTGGCTGCCATCAAGAAGCAGGTACTGCCCATTCGTCTTGAAGGAAAGATTCGGCTCATAGTCCGGAAAAGTCACAGACTCCTTCTTGTTATCCATAAGCTTGCTTCCATCCTCAGACGGAAGCCCTTTCAAGATCTCGACCGCGCAGTCTTCCCCCGGCTTAAAATCGCCGTAGAGTCTTAGGCCATTATAAATTTGTTCAATCCGAATGGACTTCTCGGGAGTCACTGACACATACCCTTTGGCCGCCAGAGTTGCCAGCGATTTGGAAAAGCTAACATCGATATAAGGCCCGTCCTCTTCGGCCTTAGGTGTGACGGAGGTTACGACAAGCTCAATCTTGGAAGTATCTGACGAACGCTCCTCGCCAAGATATTCAGCTTGCGAGATTCGGCTCTTTTTGCGGGCGGGATGCCGATCCTCCAGAACGGAGATGATCTTTACAAGTCCAAGTGAGTTAAGGGTGAGAAAAAGCAGTGTGATCCAGATCCATTTTTTCTTGAGCAGGGCGGACATTTTTCCAGTTCTCCGGTTATTTTGGACAGACTTCGGGACGGGTGCGTGATTTTGTGCGGGCGACATGGTGCGGTTCCTCTGTGTTATTCGTTATTTTTCTGGATTTTCCGGCGGGTCCTAAAAAAAACGCGGGCTCACTGGGCCAGTATTAACGGTTCATTACACAAAAACTGAATATCAAAAAATATAGCGCATTCTATCACAGCGCAGTTTGCAGTCCCTGTGGGATCGCGAACTCGGCTAACGGTTATTAAGCATCCCGAAAAGACACAACACCCCAAAGATCCCAAGAACAGGATGGAGGCTCCACAGAATCATGGAAACCAAAAGTCCCCCGACCAAGATAAGACAACCCATAAAACCTCATCTTCATGTCGCCGAATAGCCCAAAATCTTCAAAGATGCTCGTTATTGTTAGCAAAAGATCTACGGCCGGTCTATTCCACGATGAACTGCCTAGACAAGACCCATTCGTCAGCTATTTATTCCACGACTGAAAACCGTCAGGCAATCCATGACTTCATTAAAGGGCCTTCCCAGCCGAAAGATGGCTATACCCTGCCACAGACAATAGTCCCTTCATAACCGCCCCCAGCTATTCCGTAAAACACCTCGCCTCCTTCAAATCGCCAGGTCACTTTATCGCCTGATCCGTCATTTCGGGCATCCTGTCTGCGCCTATATTCGGTTGAATTGATTTCACGGACACCTTAGCACAGGCCGCGACATCGTCATGTCGTTGTCAAAATATTTTTTAAAAGGTCCGGGGAGCTATTTTAGCTGGAGGGTTTCGCTTGAAGCGTCGCGATAGGTTGGAAGAATACGAATTTGCCTGTAGCCGGCGGCATGAAGCACGCGTTGGCTGTGAGAAACGGCCTTATCAACCGTGTTGTGGTTCTTGCTGATATGCAGGAGGTAGACGGCTTCGGGCAGAATAGCGGACGATCTCGCCACATGAAGCAAAACATCGGAGCAATGATCATTGGACGGCTGGTAAGGCAGGATATGCCGTTGCTTCACATATTCCGGAACGGGGCTCGGGCCCTTGATCATCTTGGAGCAATAGTTTGAGGCGATCAGAATCAGATGCGAGTCAAACAAGTTCTCGGCGATACAGTCATCGGGCATGCCATAATCCGTGACCAATGAAATCTTTTTCGCCTTCCCCACGACTCCGCTATGAATGCAGAAACCGACGCACCCTCCTTCCGCGTCATGGTTCACAGGAAAAGACGTCACGGTAAAAGACCCGATCGTAAAAGGCGCTTTACCGATCGTGCGAAATCTTAGCTTTTGTTTCTCTGACAGGTTCCGCGCCACGACTTTCTTCACACCGGGAATGCAATAGACTGGCACTTCATGACGGAATAATCTTGCGACAGTGGTGAGCTTACTGTGATCGTTGTGCGCGTGAGTCACCAGCACTCCGCAGAGATCCCGCATTGAAAAGCCCAGGGGCGCGAGCAACCCTTCGGTGACGCGGGGTCCGAGGCCGCAATCGATCAGGATCGCGTCCTTACCGTTCCAGATCAATGTCGAGTTTCCGCTGCTTGAGCTGCGAAGGACACTCACGCTGACAGCCGTGTCTTCAATCATCGCTTGCCCTTCAGCTCCGGGAAGTGATCCTTAATCTTATGGATGCGCTCGTCAAAGATAATGTCCCTGTGCTTCACGGGCCTGCGTAAGAGCATACCCTCAAATGAACGGCACCGGCTTAAGGCGACATAGACCTGCCCATGAGTGAAAGCCCCGTGATCAAGATCGATGATCAGATGGTCAAACGTCAGCCCCTGGCTTTTGTGGATTGTGATCGCCCATGCCAGCTTGATCGGAAGCTGCTCAAAACTACCGACAACATCTTCAACGATCTTCTCCGCGTCGTCATCGTACCGGTATTTGATCTTCTCCCACGTCGTTGCTTCGATCGAATGAGTTTTAGTGCCGATCCGGACCTCGACTGAGTTTTCATCAAGATCAACCACTTCCCCGATGCTGCCGTTGACCCACCGTTTATCGGGGTCATTACGGATCATCAGAACCTGCGCTCCTTTTTTAAGGCGGAGCTCGGTCTCCGTAGGATAAGACGACCTGTCAAACTCGCCCTCAACACCCGCGTCATAGCAAAACTCCGGGCCCGTCAGATGCCTGAGCCTCGCCATGTTGATCGCATGGGCCGCGGCATTCGTGGGCGTCAGCGTCATGCAGTCATGAGCGGCGTCACACATCGCGGGATTTACGCGGCTATTTAAAATTTCCATTTCATCATCCGTCACAGACCGGTTCCGGATCTTATTGAGAAGCCCCTTGAACGCCTGCTCCTTTTGCCGGTAGATCTTTTGTAAATTAAAATGATGGAACTTGGTCTTTTTAAAAACCTCCGCGCTAAAAAAATAAGGCGTCTCATAGAGGCTGTTGTAAATTCCCGCCATCTCCCGGTCCACGATCGGAGGTAGCTGGAAAAGGTCCCCGAAAAGCACCACCTGAACTCCGCCGAATGGCTTCCCCGGTCGTCCTTTATTGATCTGAAGCGCGTGATCGATCCCGTCCATAAGGTCCGCACGCATCATGGAAGCCTCATCCACGATCAAAAGCTCCAGGCTCTCAAAAACATGCTTCGCGCCGTGAACCCGCTTGATGTGATCCGTCTGCACGAGCTTCGGCGGGAATCTGAAAAAGGAATGGATCGTCTGACCGTGGCTGTTGATGGCCGCGATCCCTGTCGGCGCCAGCACGATAAAATTCTTTTGCGTGTTTTTTCGGAAATATTTCAGGAGCGTCGTCTTGCCCGTCCCGGCCTCGCCCGTGATATAGAGATTTTTTTTCGTTTTCTCGATCGCGTTGAAGCCGGTTACAAATTCATCGCTCAGCTCAAAATCGTCGGGAAGGTCCAAGTCGAAGTTCTTGTGAAGGAGGTGCCCGCTGGAAGCCGTTGCTGTATTTGGCATAATGGCGGTCAGTATAGCATGTTCTCCGACGACGTCGTGTCGCGACCTGGAAAGCGCGTTAAATTAAACAGAGACACGCCAAATGGGGATACCCAAATGCTGGCGAAAGGTTTCACCTGCCAGGAGCTTGGCCTTCCGCTCAGGAAGATCCCCTCGCCCGGCAACGTGCTGTCCGGACCTTTCACTTCTTTTCATGAACGGCGGTCCGGACTGCCCCAATCTCCGCTGCGCGTCGCTTGATTGGTATTGGGACTGGCGGTGCTTCCCCAGCCATAAAGAGGTTCCCAGATGGAGGGCATGCTTCCCGTAAAGCGCATTGACCCCGTCCAGCACCCGATCAATCCTCTTAAGGGTTTCGATCTTTGGGACATCATCAAAAAGATCGTATTGCACCGTCCGGTCTGCTTCTAACTTTGAAAGGACGATCCCTGTCAGACGGTACAAAATACCCGGTTTAAAGATTTCTTCAAACAGCTGATCCGCCAAATGAACGGCTTCAAGCGTCGATGAGGTGCTCCGGTCAAATGCCGCCTCTACGCCCGAAGATCCAAAGCTCTGGTCCCTCAGGAACACAGCCATGTGCCGCGCCCGGAGCTTATGGCGCCGCATCTTGATAAAGGCTGACTCCAGATTCCGAACAAGCTGGGCCTTCACAAAGTCTTTCTCAGATGATGGCGGTGTGAAAGTCTTGGTCTTTGAGATTGAGGCATAGTCCACCTTCTCCTGGGTAACGACCGGATACACCGCCTCTCCGCGCAGCTCATGCCACAGCTCAACGCCGATCTTACCTAAAAGTCTCTGAGCCCACGCTTCCGGGCGGCTCACATAGTCCCAGACATTCCGTACACCTTGCTTCTGAAGAAGTGCCACCGTGCTTGGACCAAACCCACAAACGCGTTCAAGAGGTACGGTGGGAAGAAAGAGATGCAATGCGCTCGCGGGAAGCACAAAGAACCCGTCTGGTTTCTTTTCTTTGCCGGCGATCTTGGCAAGGGTCTTGGATGCGCTCAGCCCCACCGATACGGTGAGCCCTAATTCCGACTGGATCGCTTGCTTTATCTTCCAGGCAATCTCTTCGTATCCTGTCCGGTAAAGCCGCCTGAGCCCGGAAAGCTCCGCGAAGGCTTCATCAATCGAGTATTCTTCGACGGTCGGAGTAAAACGGCGCATGATCTCAAACATGCGCTTTGAGTAAAGGCTGTAGGTCTCGTAATCGCTCGGAAGGCAGATCAGTGTCGGCAGCAGCTTTTGCGCTTCCCAAAGGCGCATCGGACGCTTCACGCCGAGAGCTTTGGCCTCGTAACTGGCACAAGCAACAATCCCCCGCTCTTTTCCGGTAACTACCGGCTTCCCTTTGAGCTCCGGATGAAGTGCTTGCTCCACGGATGTGAAGAAAGCGTCGCAGTCGATGTGAATGATAGGGACAGGAAAAGAACGGAGGGACAAGGGACCAGAATTAAGGGGCATGGATCATGAGACCTGCCGGGATTCCAAAGAACGAACAAGTCCTGTCAGGATACGTCCCACCTCGCTCCTTATTTGCTCCATTTCCTGAAAGCGGGATCCCGGAAGATAGCCAAGGTCCCTCGAAAACAAAAGGTAGGTCTCCAATTCGGATAAGGATCCTTTAGCGATCCTCAGAAAATGGACGTAGTCTTTGCGGGATTTCCTCTCGTAACCTTCCGCGATATTCGCCGGAACGGACAAAGCGGCCCTTCGCATTTTGGAAACAAGCGCGAACTGTTCCTCTTTCGGATACCTTTTCAGCTCCTGATAGATCTCCAATGCCAGGTGATAAGACCTCTGCCACGCCAGCAATTTTTTGAACCCTATCCCTTCTCCCATGTCCCTTGCCCCTTTCTCTTGCCCCCCGTTCTTGCCCCTTGCCTCCTGACCCTTGACCCTATTTATATTTCCGGACATTGGCGATCACCACCCCGCCAATCACAAGCTCCGCCTTAGGCTCGATCAGGGGATACTTCTTGTTTGCGGCCCGGAGCAGCACCTTCGCGCCGTGCTTTTCGTAGTACTTCATGGTCCAGTCGCCATCCACCTGGGCGATCACGATGTCCCCGTGCCGCGCCTGCCGGCCGCGCTCCACGATCACAAGGTCGTCAGGCATGATCCCGGCATCGATCATGGAGTCTCCGGTGACCTTCACGAGATAGCTCGCCTGTGGATTCTTGATCAGAAATTCATCAAGCGAAAGGGTGTCGACTAATTCTTCTTCGGCGGGGGACGGAAATCCTGCCTGCACCGTCCCGAGGAGCCTGACGCCGCCCTCAAGCATGGGGGTCGGCACGAGCTTTCCCGCTGGGTCGCGCTTAAGGATCCCACGCTTTTCGAGATGCTCAATAAGAAGCGAGACTCCCCCCTTGGAGCTGTATCCTAAAAGAGACTGGAGCTCGGAGAAACTGGGCAGGCGCTTTCGGCTGGAGTAGAAGTCTTTGAGCTTAGAGATAACCGCGGGAAAATCGATCCTCTTTGGCATGCGCCATTATAAACGGACTATCGTCCGTTCACAACTCCTTTAACAGATTTTCAGTCCTCCAGCCCCACCCTCTTCCGGCGAAGATTCCTCGCCCCGCCTGAGCCTTAACTCTGTCTTGGAAAGTTCCACAAGAGTTCCACATGGACGGTTTTTGAGGGGGAAAGAAAAAACCCACCACCCACACAAATTATGTGAGAGTGATGGGTTAGATAGAGTCGCGGTGACATGTCTAAATGGTGCAACTATCTCCCGCGAAGGGCCGCATTGTAACATAACGCATGTATACATCTACTATATGAAGGCCGGTTCAGAGATGGTTTCATATCCTGTGAAATCCGCTCGAAGGC
>SESH01025875.1_pt1 | contig 19252 bp, 17 predicted proteins | sample 3171561 | NCBI WGS metagenome assembly SESH01 (sample SAMN10866947, study PRJNA518727) | freshwater metagenome | biome: subpolar coniferous forest; feature: holomictic lake; material: water; isolation source: holomictic Lake 442 2011 16.5 m and 2014 13 m | place: Canada: near Kenora, Ontario
TGCGCGCAAGGATGGCCAGAATGAAGGTCTGAACCTTGAGCATCGATTCTGCGCCGAGTCGTGTGATGATGGTACTTAGCAGTTCGATATCGACTTGCGACAGACTGCCAATCTGCCGGCTGGGAAGTTGGATCTTCACGGTCTCGATATCGACGGCAATGGCCAGGATGTCGGCGATATCCGTTAATTGATGGCGCAAATCCTCTGTAAAGACGAAGGAGTAGGAACCTCCGATCTTGCGCCGGCCTATACCCTCGTCGGCCTGAATGTATTTGTATAAAACCTCACTGGCGGCTCGCCAAAATGAAGTGCCAACTTCAAGTATGCCTTTGACATTGTCGGTACTAATCAGTAACAGCGCCGCAGACGTGCGCTGCATAAGTGCTTTATCTATGTTGTTATGTACGATCATCCAGCATGCATGAATGGATTGGCGCGATAGCCTTCCGATTCGTGCGCGATATTTTTCAGGTGGGTCAAACAAATCGTCGACCGGATGGAACAGTAGCCTTTGGGCGGTGACTTGTCGCGGCGGTCGCAATTGGACCAAGCGCGGTCTGATCTGGTCCAGTACTAGCTGCGCCTGGGTACGGTCGGGAAATTTCTCAACCAGCTCCAGCACTTTCAACAGCTTGTCATCGGGCAAGGATAAACTGACGAGAGCAATTTTGCTCAATTGATCGGGTGTATTCATTGCATCAATGCCTTGCTATTCTCCAGACGCCGGACCTGATCAAGGTCCAGCACGCCAGACCGCCAATCCTCGTTTTTCCGGACCCAGCGGCCTCTGAGGACACCAAGTGCTTGAATATTGTTTTCACTAACGCATTCCAGGTGATCCGTGGGTATGATCGGGAGCAAGGGGAAGGTGTTGGTAATCATGGCCTGTCTCTCCTCGTTTCCTTTCTCATTGGCGTCGCGAAATGCAGCGATCAGGAAATCCCAGCCGTCCAGCAGCCAAGCCAGTTGCTTGATCTCTATATCGAGTTTAAGGGATTTTTTCTCCCATGTTTTGAGCATTACAGCCAGGGCTTCGGTATCTGTGTCGATCCTGCCGACCGTGTTGGTCGCGATAACATTGGTTAACCCGGCAATTTCCGCCTGGAATGCGCCGAGCTGGGCGATCTCTCCCGGCATCACCATCGACCATTGGCTGACGGTGTCACGATACAACATCAGTTCATCGGCCAACGCGCGCAACCGACCCGGTTCAGGGGCCTGGGGCACGCCGATCGGTGCGATCATCGCGCTCAGCGCCTCAACCCGGCTGTAAAGGTCGTTGTGGGTCACCCGCAAGCGGTCGGCGACGTCAATTAAAGCTGCGCGCAAACTATTTTTCGAACTTTCGCTGGCCAGGCCATCGCTGATGAGTTTAGCGGAAGAAACATTGACCAACTTGAGCAACTGCATAACCAGTAGAAAATTAGTCAAAACTTGATATTGTTTCTCGCTGTCAATAATTTCCTCGGCCTTCTGGGCCGCTCGCGGCCCCGCCAAGCCCCTGGCTGCGACTTCCAGTGTAGCGCACCGCATTTTGATTGGATCGTCAACGTTTTGCTGCAGCATCAAGTCATAAAGAATCCGGTCATGCAGTGTAGTAGTCAGCGTTTCGGTAATCGACTTCCAGGGCATGACATAAAAGCCCTTGCTCCCCGATAGGCTTGGTAATACGAATTCTAGGCGTTTGGAGCTGGTATCGCGGCGCATTCGGGCTTGCGCCAGTGCAGGAGTCGTGAATGGAACCGCGATGCCGCGTTCGCTTAATGTTCGGGCCACTAAGCCGGCCAGTGTAGGTTTGTTCATCGTCAAGATCGATCGTTTGTTGCCTGTGGCGGCTGCTTTCTACTGAACGCAAAAAATACTTTGAATGCAATTAAATGTCAATTGATCAAACCGCTGTAATGTAATCTATAGGCTCGCGCGCCGCCGGCCTTATCAGTCCGGCCAGCGCCTATGCAGCCACAACCATTGTTCCGGTCGTTCGATTATCCACGACTCGAGCATATTATTGATTTGGGTCATCAGCGTGCGGATGTCGGCTTCACGGTTGCCTGTATCAGGCAGCTTGATCGGCTGCAACACGGTGAGGCGAAACCGAGCGCCTCCCAATCGTTCGGCTCGGGTTGGCAGCACCGGGCAACGGAACTTAAGTGCCAGTTGAGCGACGGCCGGGGCGGTCATGGCGTCGTGTCCGAAGAACGGTATCGGAATGCCGTCATTCATCTTTTGATCGATCAGCATCGCTACGGTTCCTCCTCGTGCCAGTGCCGTCATGACGGCGCGCGCACCGTCACGCCCCTTGGGCACCAGGGTACCGCGACCAGCGCGACGGGAGGCGGTAATTAGGTGTTGGAGTAGCGGGTTGTTGGGACGGCGATAAATGGAGGTCAGGGTCAGGCCATGGCGCGACGCCCCAGCCGGCAGTAACTCCCAGTTGGCCAAATGGCCGCCGAACATCAAGCAAGCCCCTCCGCCCGGTTGCGGCAGATTCTCGGCGCCGATCACCTCGATTCTATCTGAGGATTGCTCATCCCACATTCGCTCCAATTGTGGATGTTCGGCCATCACCCGGCCGAGATTATCCCACATGCCACGAATGATGGCGCGGTGCCGGTCGGGCGGCAAGTCGGGTAACGCCCGTCGCAGGTTGACAAGAGCGCGGCGGGAAATCGGTAGCCACGGCCCGATTGTCCGGGCCAGCCAGCCGCCGAGTCCTGATGCGGTATCGACCGGCAACAATGCGAATAGATTGTATAGTAGGTACACTAGCCCCGCCTCGGCCGGATAGACCAGTAGCCGCCGTAAGTCCCGCCCAAGCCTGCTGCGGTTAGACATGGTTCACCATCCTGTCATGGCTGATCGCCTTGGCGAGCTGGCTGGCGAAGTCTGGGCCGCCTTGCCACGCCACCGTGACCGGCAGCACCCTGACTTGGGACCGTACTGCCTCAGGCAGGCGCACGAAGTCTTTTGCTGTGGTCACCGGCTGGGCGCGCAAATTATGGGCGCGTTCCAGCAATTTATTGATTTCGTTGGTGCTGTATCGGTAATGATCGGGGAAGCTCATGGTCTCAACTAATTGGACGCCGATATGGCTAAGTGTTGCAAAAAACTTGGCAGGGCGTCCGATTCCTGCGAAGCCTAACACCCTTTCGCCGCGTAATGTTTTGCTAATGGCGGGGTCGGGGCAGAGGCTGGCATGGAAAATCGATGGATTTGTGCCGGTTGCAGCAGCAAAGTCGGTGATCATGGAGGCAATGCCGCAGGTGTCTTCGCCCATGATCACCACCGCTGAGGCGCGGGCCATACCACGCCAAACCGGTTCACGCAGCGGTCCCGCCGGGATCAGTCGATTGTTGCCGAAACCGGAGGTACCATCAACCACTAGCACCGACATCTGGTAACTGAGGGCGAAATTCTGGAATCCATCGTCAAGAACCAACGCTTTGGCCCCATTTGTGATGGCGGCGTGCGCTCCGGCTAGGCGGTCGCGGGCAACCCAGGTCGGTGCTTGAGCGGCCAGCAGCAGCGGTTCGTCCCCGACGTCGCTAGCACCGTGGATGTCGGGAGCCACCCTAACCGGACCTGTCAGGCGTCCGCCATAGCCGCGGGTGATAAAGTGGGGGGCCAGTCCCCACCCCGCGAGCATGTCGGCGATGGAGAGGGCCAGCGGCGTCTTACCCGCGCCGCCAGCCACCAGATTGCCGACACAGATCACCGGCACCCCGACAAGTTCAGGCTCGCTCTGAAGTTGACGCCAGCGGCCGGGCAGGTCGTAGGCCCATCCCAACGGATACAGCAGATTGGCTATAATTCCCGCCGGTTGGTGCCAAAAGTCCGGTGCCTTCATGCCGCGTGAGCCTCTTTCATTGGTGGAATGAGGATGGCTCAGGAGGGGCTACGCCAGCGTCCATCAGCAATGGGCGTAACGCGAGCAGCACCCGATCGGCAACCTGACGGTGTGTGTCGGTAACTCGCACACAAGCCTCGGCCATCTGGGCGCGTTCGGCACCATCAAGGAGGAGTCGTGCCACCACCTTGGCAAGTTCTGCACCGTCCGCCACCGCAATCGCGGCTCCGGCGCTGGTCAGTTCGGCGGAAACTTCGGCGAAGTTGGTCATGTGGGGACCAAACAGCACGGCGCAGCCTAGTTGAGCCGGTTCGATCGGGTTCTGGCCGCCGTGGGGCACAAGTGATCCGCCAACACACGCCACCGGTGCTAGGCGGAAAAGTATCCCCATTTCGCCGATGGTGTCGGCGATGTAGATGGCGTCGTCGGCTTTGGGCAGCTCTCCGGTTGAACGGCAAGCCGCCTTGATACCGCGCCCGCTCAGCATCGCCAGAATGTCGCCACCACGCCGGGGATGACGTGGTGCGATTATCGTCAGTAGGCCGGGCAAAGTCGTCGCCAGCTCGGCATGATTCGCGGCAACTATCTCGTCCTCGCCGGGATGACTGCTAGCAAAAAGCCACACCGGCCGGGTGCCGATGGCAGTCGCCAGCGCCGCTAGCCTCACAGGCTCGGCCGGGGGCGGATCGGCCGAAAACTTCAGGTTGCCAAGACTGCGGACATTGAAGGCTCCCAGGTGGCACAGCCGGTCGGCATCTGCCGCTGTTTGGGCCAAACACAGCTTAAAAGTCGCGAGCAGCGGTCCAATGAAACCGGGAAATCTTTGCCAGCGCCGGGCCGAGCGTTCGGACATGCGGGCATTGAGCAGCGCCGCCGGCATTTGTCGCCGTTTGATCTCCCACAGCATATTGGGCCAAATTTCCGACTCAGTCCATAATGCCAGATCAGGGTGCCAATGGTCAAGAAAGCGCGTGACATAGTCCTGGTGGTCCACCGGCACGAACTGGTGGAAGGCCCGCTGCGGCAGCCGTTCGGCCATCAGTCGAGCCGAAGTGACGGTGCCGGTGGTTACCAAAACATGCAAGGCTGGATCGGCCGCAATCATCCGGTTGATCAGGATCATGACCGACAGCGACTCGCCGACGCTGGCGGCATGAAACCACACTAGCGGCCCAGACGGACGGGGGCGCGCAGGCAGGCCAAGCCGCTCACCTTGACGGTTCGCGTCTTCCTTGCCTGCCAGACGGCGGCGATGGAGATAATACCCGATCAGCGGTCCAGCGTGTCGGGTCAGCCCGCGATAAAGTGTTTGGAGCATACGAATAATCACGAAACTCGAAGTGTCACATACCTTACCATGTGCCGTGGCACCGGGTTCATTTATTCGCGGCTCCCTGCGGCGATATGCTCCACCTCATCGGCGAAAGGTGGTAAATGGCTGCAAATTATCAACAAACTGCTCTGCGGAAATCCGCCACGAGCATTTCAGGGCGAAGGCGCGACAGCATTCGGGGGAGAGGGTCAGCGCGGTGCGGACGGCGTGGCCAAGATCGTTGTCAAGGCAGCCCACGCCTTTGGCGTCGCCAATCACGTCGAGGGGGCCTGCTACCGGATAGGCCGCCACCGGCACGCCCGAAGCTAGCGCCTCCAGCAGTACCAGTCCGAAGGTGTCGGTGCGCGACGGGAACACGAAAACGTCGGCTGCGGCGTAGTATTTGGCCAGCTCCTCGCCATGCTTGGCACCGACGAAACGAACGTCGGGAAAACGGCTCTTTAGTTCCGCCAGTTGCGGGCCTTCGCCAACCACGTACTTGGTCCCGTTCAGGTCAAGCGCAAGGAAATCTTCGATACTCTTTTCAACCGCGACTCGTCCGACATACATCGAGATAGGCCGCAGATCACTGAGGAATGCCTTATCGCGGGAATAAAAAAGCGCCGTGTCGACGCCGCGGGTCCAGTGGCGGATATTGGTGAAGCCGCGTGCTTGCAATGTCCGGGCAATCGAAGCCGTTGCCACCATCACCGCTGCGGCCGGTCGATGGAAGCGTCGAACCACGGCGTAGCTGAGGAAGAGCGGCACAGGCAGCCGGTCGCGGATGTATTCGGGGAAGCGAGTGTGATAGGCGGTGGTGAACGGGATGCCGCGCCGAATACAGTAACGTCGCGCGGCAAAGCCAAGCGGCCCTTCCGTCGCCACATGAATGGCGTCAGGGGACATCTCCTCAATCATCCGATGCAGCTGGCGACCAGCCCCAATTGCCAGCCTAATCTCCGGATAGCCCGGCATCGGCAGCGTAAAGAAATGTTCCGGCCCGATTACTTCAATGGTGTGTCCCATCTTCCGCAATTCGTCACGGACGGTTGCTATCGTTCGGACGACACCGTTGACCTGAGGATACCAAGCATCGGTGACAACCAATATGTTCACACCGTCGCCTGTACCTTGTGGCTCGCTAGTCGCTTTCCCCAGTTGAGAATCTCCAGTTCCCCAGTCTCGTGCTCGACCAAGGCGGTGCAGGATTCCACCCAATCGCCGTCGTTGCAATAGAGTACACCTTCTATGTTGCGCATTTCGGCTGTATGAATGTGACCGCAGATCACACCACTTACATTCCGCCGCCGGGCTTCTTCGGCCAATGCGACTTCGTAGTTACCAATGTACTCTACCGCAGACTTGGCTTTGTGTTTTAGGTATGCTGAAAGCGACCAATAGGTAAACCCCATCTTCCGACGGACGAAATTGAGGACAGTGTTGACCTGCAATAGAAAAATGTAGGCATGATCACCGACCATTGCAAGCCATCTAGCATATTTTACTACTGCATCCAATTGGTCGCCATGAATGACCAGGAAGCGACGACCATCGGCGGTGGTGTGAATGACTTCGTTCACAACGGTTATGCCACTGAATCGCAGCCCAATATATTCGCGTGCAGCCTCATCGTGGTTTCCGGGTATGTAGAATATCTTATTACCCTTGCGGGCTCGACATAAAAACTTTTGCACCACGTCGTTGTGCGACTGTGGCCAGTACCAGTTTCTTTTCAACCTCCAGCCATCGACTATATCCCCGACCAGATAGAGGTACTCAGAATCGTTGTATTTCAAAAAATCAATCAGTATCTCCGCCTTGCTGCCACGCATGCCCAAGTGAACATCAGAAATCCAAATTGAACGGTAGACACAATTTTTCGGCACCAACTCCATCAGCCAACTCCATTAGCCAACTCCATTAGCTACCATAAAACTTAGGAACACCTTACCAAAGGCCCGACCAGCCGGGTTACCAACCAGATACCCTAGCAGGTGAGCCTGCCAGATACCCTAGCAGGTGAGCCTGCCAGATACCCTAGCAGGTGAGCCTGCCAGATACCCTAGCAGGTGAGCCTGCCAGATACCCTAGCAGGTGAGCCTGCCAGATACCATGGTGTCGATTAGGCGTTTGGCCGGTAGGTGGATGAGGACGGTTGTGCCCTGGCCGGGCTTGCTGATCAGCTCAACCTCGCCGCCATGGAGTTGGGCGTAGCGCTGGACGATCGGCAGGCCGAGGCCGATGCCATCGTAGCGGCGATCGAGCGAGCCTTCGCCTTGGGTGAAGGGATCGAATATACGGGCCTTGACCTCGTCAGTGATGCCGGGGCCGTTATCGGTCACGGCCAGGGTAATGCCGTCTTGATGCCGAGATAGGGCGACGTTCACCGTGCCGCCAAAATTGTTGAACTTAATGGCGTTGTCGAGGACCGAAAGCGTAAGTTCACGCATGCGGCGTTCGTCGGCTCTAACCCACACCGGCGCTGACGGTTCCAGAAACATCGAGACATTCCGCGATTGCGCCTTTGGCGTCAGCATGGCGATGGAGCGGTCGATCATCTGGCGCAGGTCGAACGTACGCTCCTCCAGAACCACCGTGCCGGTCGAACCCTTGGTGTATTCAAGAATGCGGTTGACCATGTCGAGGAGATGCTTGCCGCTTTCCTCGATCAACTTGACGTATTCAAGATAATCTGGTGGGATCGGCGGCATCATGTCTTGGGCCGAGATTACTTCGGAGAAACCAATGATCGCGTTGAGCGGAGTGCGCAGCTCATGACTCATCACCGAGAGGAAATCGAGTTTGGCGCGGTCGGCCTTGCGGCTGACGGCAAGCGACTCGGTAAGTTCGCGGGTTCGCTCCTCGACTCGCAGTCCAAGTTCCCGGTTCAGGTCACGGCTCTTCTTATAGAGCATCCTGATATGCAGCATGTTGCGGACGCGCTGTACCAATTCCCAGGCGACGAATGGCTTGGTCAGGAAGTCGCTGGCCCCGATATCCAGTGATTTGCGCCGGGTATCCTGGTCGGTCTGGGCGGTCAATACGAGGATCGGCACATAGTCATTTTCGTGCAGCGGTTGCAGCAGTTCGATCAACTGGAAGCCGCTGAGGTGCGGCATGCGGATGTCGAGCAGCAGAATATCATAGCGCTCGTTTTGGCAAAGCTCCACAACGAGTCTGGGGTCCGTCTCCCCCTTGATCTTGGAATATCCCTGGTGCCGGAGAATCTCGCGTAGGAGGTCAACGTTGGAGGCGTTGTCATCAACAATCAGAATCGACGCCTCTTTAATTTCTCGGTCGATTTCGGCATTGATCATCGGGTATTCACTGGGCAAAGAGGGCGGGCAGGCCGCTGCGTCCACGGGGACACAGTAATATAGATATCGCTAAAGGAGTTCACAGTAGGTTAATGGGCATTCTCGCATATGCAGAAATATTCCAACTCCACGCATTCGACTTTATCTTTAATCTCGTAAAAACTCAACGCTTTTTCGCCACATTTTTCTGCGAGGCCGCTTCAGGCCTTACGCACCCAGCTGCCTGCCTCAGTTTGCTGCCAGTAGGCGAGCTGGTGGCCGACTGATTTGCAGGCTCGCCAGCGGTTGCGGGCAGCCGCGAGCGCTTGCGGGTCGTTGCCGTTGAACAGGTCGCAGACCATTAGAAAGTCCGACAGGGCTTTATCGCTAGCAGTAAAACCATCAGTAAGTACCAGTACTTGCGCCTTGTTGGGGTTCTCGGTCGTCGTGGTCAGCCATATCGGCTGGTCGGAGGCGAAGCCGTCTCGGGGGCTGCCGTGGGGCAGAAACGAGGCAGGATTCCATGTCCATAGCAACTGATTGAACCTCTCCACCTGCTCATTTGAGCCGGCTACGACCACAATCCGCATCCCCAGCGCGAGAACCTTTTCGAGCAATTGCGGCAGCACTTGCTCCACGGTCTTGCGCTGAAGGTGGTAGAATCTGACTTCAGTCATGGTTTTGCATAGTTTTGCAGGTTTTTGGCATCAATGGTGCGACATTATGTCACTGGTGAAATCATGTGCCATTAAACCTCCCAGCTCTCGGCGACAAAGCGGTTGAGCAGGCGAACACCGAATCCGGTCCCGCCCTTGGACATAGTGGCGCTGTCCTTTTTGCCCCAGGCGACTCCAGCGATGTCGAGATGGGCCCAGGGCACGTCCCCGACGAAGCGTTTGAGAAACTGGGCGCCAAGGATGCTGCCGCCGGCCCGGCCGGAGCCTACGTTCTTGATGTCAGCGATGTCTGAGTTAAGTTCCTTGTCATAAGCGTCGCCCATGGGCAGTCGCCATAAAGGCTCGCCCACTGCTTTACCGGCGGCGGTTAGTTGTTCGGCAAGCGCGTCATTCGAGGCGAACAGGCCGGCTTGTTCGTGGCCGAGCGCAATGATGATCGCTCCGGTTAAGGTGGCAAGATCAATGATCGCTTGCGGCTGGAAAACGCTTTGAGCGTACCATAGGGCGTCGGCGAGCACGAGGCGGCCTTCGGCATCGGTATTGATGACCTCAATGGTCTTGCCTGCGGCGGACGTCACCACGTCACCCGGCCGTTGGGCTTGGCCCGAGGGCATGTTCTCGACCAGTCCGACGATGCCGACTACGTTGGCCATGGCCTTTCGCCCGGCCAGCGCCAGCATGGTCCCGATCACTGCGGCGGCGCCAGCCATGTCCCACTTCATTTCCTCCATGCCAGCGGCGGGTTTGATCGAAATGCCGCCACTGTCGAAGGTCACGCCTTTGCCGACCAGAGCCAGTGGTCGCTGGTCGTTGGCTTCGGGGGCTCCGTGCCATGTGAGAATAACGAGACGCGGCGGGTTGGCGCTGCCCTGAGCGACCCCCAGCAGGGCGCCCATGCCAAGTTCGCGCATCCGCACCTCGTCGAGCACCTCGACCTCGAGCCCGGCTCCCGCTCCGGCTCCCGCTCCGGCCAGATTTACACAGCGTTCGGCCAGAATGACCGGGGTCAACTTGTTGCTCGGTTCCGAGACTAGGTCGCGGGCCAGCGCCACCCCCTCCAGTACTGCCTTGCGTGCCGCGAACGCTGCTTCGGCGGCAGCAGATTCCTCGACCATCACGGTCAAGCGGGTCAGGCTTGGCTTTTGCTCTGGCTTTTCGGTGGTGCGATAGCGGTCAAAGCGGTAGGCGCGAAGTCCCGCCCCGAAGCCCACTGCGGCTGCCGCCTGTGCCGGGGCGAGATCGACTCCGTCAGGCACCTCAAGATGGAAACAAGCCTCGCTCTCGCCGGTCTTGTTGAGGTAGGCCACCGCAGCGCCGCCTGCGGCTTCAAAGCTCAGTTCATTTGCTGCGTCGGGTGCGCCAAGGCCGACCAGTAGTAGCCGTGTCACCGCTAGCCCTGATGGGGCCAGCAATTCCAGCGTCTCTTCCTTTTTGCCGACAAAGCGGCTGGCTGCCATGGCCCGGCCGATCATGCCGCCGGTGGCCTGATCTATCTCGCGTCCGGCCGGACCCAGTTTGCGATCCTGGCTTACCGTGACGATCAGGGTTCCGCCGATCGGCGAGCCGGGAGTGGCGTAATTTATCAGCATGGAGGCGCCTTGGGTCAAAGTGGACTGGTTACCGGTCGCTACGCCGCAGCGAAAGACGGTATGATTTTTTGATCATCGCTTAACGGTACGATAGTTTCCAGATTCATGTCGTGGTCGCCCTTCACACTCACTCTTGCAACAACCACGTTTTAAGCAGTTCCGACAGCGCGTGCGGGCGTTCCAGCGGGGGCAGGTGGCCGCACTTCTCAATGATTACGTGGCGGGCGCCGGGAATGGCGGCGGCAAGTTCGGCCAGGACGGGCGGCGGGGTGAGAAGGTCTTCGCGTCCGCCGAGTACCAGTGTGGGGCAGGCGATACTTGACAGACTCGGGCGGCTATCGGGGCGGCCGATGATCGCTGTTTGCTGGCGGATAAAGGCCTCCCGGCCGACTCGCCGGGCCATAGCCATGATGGTGGCGGCGAGGGCGGCATCGGATACTCGATCGGGGTGGATCAGCTGGGGCAGCAGGCGCGAGGTCACGCCACGAAATTTGCCTAGGTGGGTGGTTTTGATAAAGCCGCGTCGTTGCGCCGATTGTTCCGGAGCATCGGGGCGAGCCGAGGCACCGATCAGGGCTAACTTGATTACCCGTTCCGGCGCTTGCCGCATGATCTCCATGGCGACGTAGCCGCCCATCGATAGCCCGGCCAGAGCGAATCGGGGTGGCGCCGCCGATAACACCGAGCGGGCGAGCGCCGTCACCGAGTCGTGGCCGGTAAGGTCCATCACATTGATTAGGGCTGTGTCGGCGAGGTGGGGGATTTGCTCCTCCCACAGGGCGTGGTCGCACAGTAGACCGGGCAACAAAACAAGCTCGACGCGACTTTCCCCGCCATTATCAATAGCTGGGGCTGGGGCAGGGCGGTCTTGGCCATCGACGGTTGAAAGCTGTGGGCGCGGGGCCGAAAGCGGAATGGTGGACCTCGGGGAAGGGGGCATTGACGCCACCATGCTAGTCTGAGCTGTGGCAAAAGGCCAAGCCGCAATATTGTCATTTGCGTCGGGGCGCGTTATAATCTTGACAGCGTGGTTCATTTTTCTATTCTTGTCGGGTGTTATATCAGGGCGTTATAATATCGACACGAAGGCGGTCGCTTTTGTGTCGCGACCTCTCACATCAGAAATTGACGGATGCTGTTTTCAGACCTTGGGCTCGGACTAGACGTTTTGAGGGCGGTCGAGGATGCTGGCTATACAAAGCCGACCCCGATCCAGGAACAGGCGATTCCCGTAGTTTTGCAGGGGCGTGACATCTTTGGTTGCGCGCAGACCGGTACTGGCAAGACAGCGTCCTTCACCCTGCCGATGATCGATATTCTCGCGTCTGGACGGGCACGGGCGCGGATGCCGCGCTCGCTTATCCTGGAGCCGACGCGGGAGTTGGCCGCTCAGGTGGCCGAGAATTTTGATACTTACGGCAAACACAACAAGCTCAACCATGTGTTGTTGATCGGTGGCGAGGCATTCGGCGATCAGGTGCGTAAACTCGATCGCGGCGTGGACGTCCTGATCGCGACGCCGGGCCGCATGATGGATTTGTTTGATCGCGGCAATATTTTGCTCAGCGACATCAAGATTTTCGTCATTGATGAGGCCGACCGTATGCTCGACATGGGGTTTATACCTGATATCGAGCGAATCGTCTCGTTGTTGCCGCGTTTGCGTCAGACCTTAATGTTCTCGGCGACCATGCCGCCAGAGATAAGGCGCCTAGCCGACGCCTTTTTGATCAACCCCAAGCAAATTTCGGTTGACCCACCCGCCTCGCCAGCTGAAACGGTCGAACAGAATTTGGTGATGGTCGAGCGTGATGACAAGCGGAAGGTGCTACGTCACTTACTGCGAACCGAGGACGTAAAAAACGCATTAATTTTCTGTAATCGCAAGCGTGATGTTACGATCATTTATCGCTCTCTTGAAAAACACGGCTTTAATGTCGGGTCGCTTCATGGTGACATGCCTCAGAATAAGCGGACCGAGACGCTGGAGCAGTTCAAGGCCGGGCAAATCGCACTTTTAGTATGCAGTGATGTGGCAGCACGCGGACTTGATATCGTTGGTCTTAGCCATGTATTTAATTTTGACGTTCCAATCAGTCCGGAGGACTATGTTCACCGTATTGGCCGCACCGGCCGCGCCGGTAAAACTGGCCGAACTTTCATGCTGGCCACGGCCGAAGATCGCAAGCAATTAGCTAGCATTACGCGCCTTATCAAAAAGGAAATACCCTGCATTGTGGTGGAGGGTCTCGAAAATGCCGAGCCCGGTTTATCACAAGATCCTGTTTTATCTCAAGATTCCGGCCGGCCATCCAGGGACAGGCCATCAAGGGAACGGCCAGTGCGTGCGCGGGGCGGACAGGAACGCGCGCGCGAATCCAGCGAGGTTAAAGAGGTTGTGCGCGAGAGGATTTCTGCGCCGAGGGTACGTGCAGCCGCAGCCGCTGCAGCAGTTGGAGTTGCGGCCCTCAATCCCGTGCCGGGGCACGGTCGCGAGTCGTTGATTGGCGGGCGCATGGCTATCGGAGGCCGCCGGGTCGAGCCGCGTTCTTGTGCCGAATCCGATTCGCCGCGCCGGCATCGCTATTTCGAGAATGACGACAAAGCCTCAGTTGTCGGATTTGGTGACCACATGCCGGCATTCCTGTTGCGGCCGGCTCGCCAGGGCAGCGTGTTGCAGAGTGTGGTTGCGGAGGATTAACCGATGCAGACGATTTTCGTTCTGGTTAAATGCGAACTTGGCAAGGCTTACGACGTTGCCGATGGTGCGGTTCAGAATATTGATTTCGTTTCTGAGGTGCATTCAATCTCAGGGCGTTACGACCTGCTCATGAAGTGCTGTCTGACAGACGGAACTGATATCGGACGCTTTGTGAACGATGACATCCAGACTCTTCCTGGTGTCCGGGACACATTTACCATGATTGCATTTAAAGCGTTCTCTTGAACGATCAGCTTCATGGAGGTTGTTGACAGCCGGGGCGGCTTCCCTCAAAGCTTTGATGATGCGAACTCCTTTCTTGAGAGCTGCCGCACTGCGGTAGCAAGGGGCAGATAGTCTATGCGCTTTTGTCGGGTTGCCATTATCATCCTCGCCAGCCTTGCCTTGCAGGTTGCCGCCATCGCTCATGCGGCTGGCGGGAGTGGTCAATTGACCGAAAATAAGCCAGTGACCGAAAAAAAGCCGGGACAGCCCCGTGGAAGCAACGAACCAGCGTTGCTGACGGCCGATGAGATGACTTCGGATGAGACGCTGGGCTTGGTAATTGCTCGTGGTCATGTCGAACTGGCTCAAGGTGGGCGCACGGTTCAGGCCGACCTCATCAGCTACAACCAGAAGAGCAAAGTCGTCATCGCATCCGGTAAGGTCAAGGTATTCGAGCCGACCGGTGAAGTAATATTTACCGATTATGCTGAATTGACCGATGATATGCGCGATGCGTTTATTAATAACATTCGTATGATACTTAGTGATAATGCGCGATTGGCTGGCACCGAGGCCGAGCGCACCGGCGGCCGTTATCTGCGAGTCAACCATGCGACCTACTCTCCTTGTTATCTTTGCACCGATCATCCCGACAAGGCGCCGGTCTGGCAAATGCGCGGAAGCAAGGCCGTCCACGATAACGAAGACAAGGAGGTCCGTTATACCGATGCGGTGATGGATATTCTTGGTACGCCGATGTTTTACACGCCCTATTTTTCCCACCCCGACCCGACGGTGAAGCGTCGCAGTGGCTTCCTGACACCGTTGGCTGGTAATAGCAGCGATTTGGGTTTTTTCGTGCGCGATAGCTACTATTTCGATATTGAGCCGGAAACCGACGCCACCCTGGAAACCACGATCTTTTCCGGCCAGGGGCCGATGCTGGGCGGCGAACTGCGCCACCGCTTCGACAATGGTGATGTCAAAATGTCGGGTTCGATTATCCATGCCGATAAGACCTTTGTGGCCAGTGGTTCAGGTGCGCCAGCTCCGAAAAAAATCTGGCGCGGTTACTTTCATGAAGCGTCGCTCTCCGAGATCAACGATTCTTGGCGCTGGGGTACCAACATTGACCATGCCAGCGATCAGAACGTTATGCGGCAGTTCTATAGTTATCGCGGTAACATGCTGACCAGCCGTGGCTTTGCCGAAGGTTTTTTTGGCCGCGATTATGCCGGAGTTAATGCCTATAGGTTCCAGGAGTTGCGCGCCAACAACACCCAAGTCGCGCCGGTGGTGGCACCGCTGGCCCAGTATTCGATGATGGGCGAGCCCGATTCGCTGCTGGGAGGACGCTGGACGATGAACAGCGGTCTGGTCGGTCTCACCCGCTCGACCGGGGCCGATTCGACTCGGGTGTCGCTTGAGCCGGGCTGGTCGCGTGAACTGGTTTCGGACGCCGGTTTGGTGACGACCTTGAAGGCGCGGGCTCGCACCGATGTCTGGAACTATCGTGACTACCGCGAACCGGTCTATTACGGTAACAATAGGGTGGCTCTTGACGTCCGGGGCGGCAGAATGTTCGATCCCTTAACTAATAAGGTGGTTAAGGTCCCGACGCCGCCGCTGCAAAACGGTGCGGCGTACCGGGTGCTTCCGCAGGGGCAGGCCAAGATTGCCTATCCTCTGGTTCGCAATGGTGATTCATCACAGCTTTTGTTTGAGCCGATGGTTGCTCTTACGGCGGCACCGACTATCAAGTATAAGGGTGACTATCCAAATGAGGACAGTCAGGACGTTGAGCTTGATGATACCAGCCTGTTCCAATTCAATCGCTTTGTCGGCCAGGATCGTCAAGAAGGCGGCCAGCGTGCCACCTATGGTGTCAAGGCTGGCGTCGTTGGTTTCAATGAAGGCAGCGGTTCAATTTTTCTAGGTCAGGACTATCGTTTGGGCAATTACTCCCCCTACGGTGCCGGGACCGGGCTGAGCAAGCAGCGTTCAGATTATGTCGGGCGAGTAGATGCGGCACCGTTTTCTTGGCTGTACTTGAATTATCGGGCCAATGCCAATTCTGATACGATGAATTTGCGGCGTCAAACCGTCGGTGCTTCCGTTGGTGTTCCGAAGGTAAGTGTAAGTGCGGTTTATCATTCCGATGATGAAGTAGCCGATCCAATCACGGCGCAGGTACATAAAGAACAATACGCTACGTTTGGCACAAGTTCACAGCTGACCCGTTATTGGTCGGCGACGGCGGCGCATTCTATTGCTATTACCCCTGATGCAGGGCCGCGCGCAACAGGCTTGGCTTTGTCATATGCCGATGAATGCTTGATATTCCAGGCTATGACATCGCTTGACTATACATCTGCGCCGGGTCTTGGTCCGTCAGAAACAGTTTACTTTCGTCTGGTCTTCAAGGGGTTGGGAGAGTTCGTATCGCCGAGCATCAGTTCGTCTAGCTTCACTGCGGCCGCGCACTAGCTCGGTCAGGCCCAGGCGGCGGTCAGGTCCAGGCGGTAGTAAGGCGGGCCCTTAAATCGTCCGGGTGATGAATGAGTAGGACGTCCGGGGGGATAACCGGGAGTCCCGCTTTGGACTCGTTGCTGGGACGGATTAGCACTCGCAGGCCGACGCCGGCCGCTGCCGCCGCCGCCATGTCGGAGGTTTGGTCGCCTAGGAAGATGGAACGCTCGAGAACGAGGTCTAGAATCCTTTCGGCCTCCAGGATCATACCCGGATTGGGCTTGCGCCAAAAACTGTCGCGGGCATAGCTGGCAACGGTGGCGTGGTACAGGTAGGGGCAATGGAGAACACAAGCGATCCTTGCGCCCTGCCGTTCGAATTGTTCGCCCATCCAACGCGACAATAGCTGGAAATCGCTCTCCGAGTAGGCATTGCGGGCGATGCCCGACTGGTTGGTGATTACTGCCAAGGTGTAGCCAAGGTCAACCGCGCGACGGGCGAGCGCAAAAACGCCATCACGAAAGTCGAAGCGCTCAATGCTCCCAACATAGCCGTGGTCGATATTGATGACGCCGTCACGATCAAGCAGCAATGCCCGCCGCTTGGTCGAACCGGTGGAACCGCTCAGGATGACCTGCGCCCGAGGCCGATGCTCTTGGCGAACTCCGAGCGTTTGGCTGAATAGTTGGGCGCCACCATCGGGTAGTTGGCCGGCAAGCCCCAGCGGGCGCGGTATGCGTCCGGTGTCAGACCGAAGGCTGACCGGAGGTAGCGCTTTAGCATTTTGAGCTTCTTTCCATCTTCCAGGCAAATAATGTAATCGGGCGTGACCGACTTACGCACTGGTACGGCAGACTTTGGGAGTTCGGTCGGCGCATTGACCAGCGCGCTGTCAAGTCGGCTTAAAGAAGAAAATACCGTGCTGATGACCTCGGAAATCTGCGGGCCCGTTATCGCGTTCATGCTGATGTACGCCGCGACGATCTCGGCGGTCATACTCAACAGCTCGCTTTTTGAAAGGTTGGTATGCAGTTGGTCAGTCATTGGAAGGGTCCGATTATTCATTGCAATGTTTGCTTCGTTTCGCATGTGTCGTTTCAACTGTCAATAAGATTTATCACACAAATAGTAAATATATTAGCGGCCTTGTGACGTCAGGTTAATTTTTCAAGTCTGTCTATCTTCATTCAAGCCACACCTGCTCGCCGCTGCCGGTTAATAGGGCAAGTGTAGTGGGGCGGAGCCAAGGGCCTTGCCGCTGGATGCGGACTGCTACTTGGTCAGGATTTTGGATGGTCTATAATGGTCGGCCCTGCCGCTTGAGTAGAAGCGAAAAGTTCCGAACCTGCCGGGTGCGACGACTTTTCGCTGTCAATATTTCATGTTTTTGTGCCAGAGTGGAAAGCACTGGCCGATATGTGGTACAAAATGCCCCATGCCGGGCGGGGTAGCCGATCTGGCCGTTGCCGTACACCTCCTATGTCTGGGGTATCCTGACCATGTCGTCCCCGGTTGTTGCCTTTGCCTCCGACCATGGTGGCTTCGAGCTTAAATGCCTGTTGCTGGCCGTCCTTATCAGCGAGGGCTGGACGGTGCTTGATCTTGGCACTGATAGCGCGGGCGCTGTGGACTATCCCGATATCGCTGAACGTTTGGTTGCTTCCATCCTCGATAAACGGGCGGGAGTGGGCGTTTTGCTTTGTGGCAGCGGTATTGGCATTGGCATTGCTGCCAACCGGTTTCACGGTATCCGTGCCGCCATTTGCGCTAATGCGACGATGGCGCGGTTGGCGCGGGCGCACAATGATGCTAATGTATTGGCGCTGGGGGCCAGAGTGATGGGGTACGAGGTGGCCCGCGATTGCCTGCGGACTTTTCTTGCCACGCCCTTTGATGGTGGCGAGCGTCATGAAAGGCGCATAGCCAAGCTTGATATACTCGGCTGATACTGGCTGGTGGGTTGTTTGGGACGCTCTAATTACGCGCTTATTATGCGCTTATTATTTGATATTGCACAGGATTGCTGAACATGACGTCTCCAGCCCCGGCAAGTGCCTCACCTTCGGATCTTTCAACTGCTGCGCGTAGCCTGTTCGCTGAGGACTTGGCCTCGTCTGACCCTGAGCTGGCAGCGGCGATAGCGCAAGAACTGGTGCGCCAACAGGATCAGATCGAGCTGATTGCCTCTGAGAACATCGTCTCGCGGGCGGTGCTGGAGGCCCAAGGCTCGGTGATGACTAATAAATATGCCGAGGGCTATCCGGGAAAGCGCTATTATGGCGGCTGCGAGTTTGTCGACGTGGCCGAGCGGCTGGCCATCGAGCGGGCTTGTCGGTTGTTCGGGTGCGGTTATGCCAATGTCCAACCCAATTCCGGGTCACAGGCCAATCAGGCGGTCTTGCTGGCGCTTTTGCAACCTGGCGACTGCATTCTTGGCATGTCGCTGGCGGCTGGGGGTCATCTCACCCACGGCGCCCCGCCCAACCTGTCGGGAAAGTGGTTTAGGGCGGTGCAGTATGGGGTGTGCCCGGACGATGCTCGTATCGATTATGACGAGGTCGCGCGGCTGGCGGCCGAACATAAGCCAAGGCTGATCATCGCCGGCGGTTCGGCCTATCCCCGGGCTATCGATTTTGCGCGGTTCCGCTCGATTGCCGATTCGGTGGGTGCTTGGCTGATGGTCGACGTTGCCCATTGGGCCGGGCTGATTGTCGCTGGCATTTATCCCGATCCTTTTCCCCACGCCCACGTCGTGACCACCACCACCCATAAGACCTTGCGCGGTCCGCGTGGCGGCATGGTGCTGACGAATGATCCTGAAATTGGCAAGAAGATTAATTCAGCGGTGTTCCCCGGACTTCAGGGTGGGCCGTTGATGCATGTAATCGCTGCCAAGGCGGTGGCGTTCGGCGAGGCGTTGCGGCCCGAGTTCAAGATTTACGCCCAAGCGGTGCTGGACAATGCGCGGGCGCTGGCTCGCGTGTTGCAGGCGGGGGGGCTAGATATCGTCTCGGGCGGTACTGATTGCCATATCGTGCTGGTCGATCTGCGGCCCAAGAACCTTACCGGCAAGCTCGCCGAAGCCAGCTTGGAGCGCGCCGGAATGACCTGTAATAAAAATGGCGTGCCGTTCGAT
>SESH01047462.1_pt1 | contig 19251 bp, 18 predicted proteins | sample 3171561 | NCBI WGS metagenome assembly SESH01 (sample SAMN10866947, study PRJNA518727) | freshwater metagenome | biome: subpolar coniferous forest; feature: holomictic lake; material: water; isolation source: holomictic Lake 442 2011 16.5 m and 2014 13 m | place: Canada: near Kenora, Ontario
GCACCAACTGGGATATCACGGACTTTAAGCGGGTTGAACACGATCTAAAAAAACAGAAGGGGCATCTGGAGGCGATGGTCCGAACCCGGACGGTGGAGCTTGAGCTTAGCAATCAAAGGCTTCAGATAACGGCCGACGATTTGAGGCGAGCCAGTCAGGCGAAAAGCGATTTTCTGGCGAATATGTCTCATGAGCTCCGCACGCCTCTGAATTCCATTATCGGTTTTTCGGAAGTTCTTTTCGACGAAAAAATGGGGCCGCTCAATGAGCGTCAAAAAAAATATGCCGAGAATGTTCATTTGAGCGGCCAGCATCTGCTTTCTCTTATCAATGATGTCCTGGACCTTTCGAGGGTAGAGTCCGGGAAGATGGTTTTGGAGGCAGCTTCATTTTCGATCAAAAATTGCCTGAGCGAAATTTTACAGTTGGTGCAGGGGCTTGCTTCTTCGAAGAAGCTCAGCCCCGTCGTGGAATTTCCCGAAGATCTTGGCGAGCTCTATGCCGATCAACGAAAATTCAAGCAGGTGGTTTACAACCTGCTATCCAACGCGATCAAATTCACTCCGGCTGGCGGGAGGTTCGGGCTCCGGGCCAGGAGGGACGATGCCGGGATCGAAGTGACTGTGTGGGACACGGGGATCGGGATCGAGCCCGGGAATCTTGACAAAGCTTTTGAAGCTTTTACGCGTCTAGGGGACCCTTATACTCAAGAGACGGAAGGGACGGGGTTAGGGCTGACGATTTGCAGAAAAATAGTGGAACTCCACGGGGGCAAGATAGGGATCGAGTCCGAGGGGGCTGGAAAAGGGACGACTGTCAAGTTCACGATCCCCTCACAAGGAGTTTAGAATGAAAAAACGAATACTGATCATCGAGGATAACGGACATAACATGATGCTACAAAAGGACCTCCTGGAAACAGCGGGATTTGAGGTGCTCGAGGCCAAGTGCGGTGCGGAGGGGATCGCTCTGGCCAAAAAAGGAAAGCCGGATGCGATCGTGATGGATGTACGGCTTCCGGATATGAGAGGGACCCAAGCCGCCCATCGCCTGCGGCAACGACCTGAGACCTGCGATATTCCGATCATTTTTGTTACGGCTTCGGTGATTGGAGATGGGGTAACCGAGATCATGTCCGTCCAAAATGCGATGTTTCTTACCAAGCCGATCAATACGCGAACTTTTGCGCAGGAAATCAACCAATACCTTTTGAGGAGGATTCATGGATAACATCAAAAAGCAGACCATCCTTTGTGTGGATGACGATAAGCGGAATCTTGAACTTCTGGAGGCTCTTCTTTTGCCTCAAAAATACGCGCTTAAATTCGCAGAATCCGGCGAAGCCGCGCTTAAGCAGATCGCCCAGGAGATTCCGGACCTGATCCTCCTCGATGTGATGATGCCGGGCCAGTCAGGCATGGAGGTGTTGGATCTACTGCGTTCGGGGGAAAGAACGCGTTTTATCCCCGTGGTTCTTGTGACGGCCCTGCATGCCGCCCAGGATAAAGCGATCGGCCTTGAGGCGGGATGTGACGATTTTATTTCAAAACCCTTTGACAAGAGTGAGCTCCTTGCCAGGATCCGGTCTCTCTTGAGGATTAGTGGTTATCGGAGGTCTTTGGATGAAAAAGAAAAATTGTGGCAGGTGATCAATGACATGAGCGAGCCCCTGATCGTGTGCAGGCCTGACTGGGTCATCACCAACCTCAATCGGGCCGCCCAACGCTATCTGATGCCCGGGACAGAGTTCGAAAATGTCAATTTTCTAAATTTTATTTTCGCTCATTATTTGATTTCTGTCACAAGAGATGAACTCAAGGACTGTGCGACCGCCCCTAAAAAATTCAAGATCGAAAGGAAGGAGACCGAGAGGTCCGCGATCAGGTGCGCGGAGGCGAAGCTGGAAGTTTTCGAGAATGCCTCCCATGAATTGGTGAATATCGTCCTGACATTGAGGGATATCGAGACTGAACTGAAAAAACAATAGGCCAAAAAACGATGCTTCTCATCAAGCTCATCGATGTGAGAGCTTTTTCCGAAGGGGGAAGCCTAGTAGAGGTTGCTGCTTTTTTGTCATAAGCCTAAGAAACAGTTTGACGAATAAACTAGCCGCTCATTTCAGAGGTCCCTATGTGAAGCAGGGATTTCGGATGTGTTGAATAAATAGTCGAGCCTATTGGGCTTTCAAATCCTATTGGTATCGCGGCGAAAGCAGAGAAAAAGAGTTCTGCTGTAATCTCGGCAACTCTTACGAGGACTGTTTTATGGAGACTGTTGAAAAAATGAATGCTGTTCAAAAAAGAGCCGGCGGCTGATAAGGGGGAATAATATGCCTCAATGCATGGGGGAGAAGATTCGAGGTAAAGAAATTATGCCGCAGCCGATTGGTAAGGTGAGGCGGGGATATTATTTCATCCCTGATTGCCCGGACTATCAACCGCGGATCGATATCCCAATAAGAGTCAAGATTGGGGAGGTTCTTGTGGGCTGGCATTGTCGTAATTGCAAGAAATTAAGGCTTCTCAAAGGAGGACATGATGTTTGGAAAGGAGGATGAATGGGGGTTGAAAGCACACTCGTTGATATCGAAACGCAAATGCAATCAACCTTAAATTCATTGGCGCCATGTCTTTTTTTTGGGAAGGCACTATCCTGCATTTGAAATCGAATAGCACTCGTTCCGCAGGCACCCCAAAACTGCCGCAAGGCCTATGACCTTTACAAAATCCATAGAGAGAACAGCGGAGGCCTTGTTTCTCCGAAGGCCCGGTGGGATAAGTGCTCGTAATGACGATTTTACCATCCCTTGCGACATAATGTTCCTGAACGGGTCATGTTACAATACGACCTGTTGTGAGAGACCGTTGCGCTATACCGATCATGGTTGTGAGCGAATCTGTTTACGGGGGACACTGAGATGAAAAAAATCTTTTGGGTTTTTTTAATGGGCGTGCTGATCTTCCCTTGGGTGGGATACTCAGAAAATGATGCCGGACAGCAGGCCCGGCTCGAAGGATATCCGATCGCCGCCGATGTCTTTACGACCCTTCAGAAGACAGTCGTGCCCGGCCCTCAACCTTCTGGGGTGATCCGCCTTGATGAGATTTCAAAATACAAAGAATACGGCTATGGCCACTGGACGTTTGGCGCTCCTCTTAAATCCATAACACGAACCGATATCATGCCGCCACTCTATAACGGTTCCGGAGTCATCCCGAAAACAAAACTTTTGAATTTCTTTACCTTCACTGACATCCATATCACCGACAAAGAATCTCCGAATCAGGCGATCTACCTGCAACGTTTGAACAAAACATTGCCTGTGAGTGCTTCGCTTTATTCCGGGATCATGCTCTACACCACGCATGTCCTCGATGCCGCTGTGAGGACGGTTAATGCCCTGCACCGAAAAGATCCATTTGATTTTGGAATTTCTCTGGGCGATACCTGCAACAGTACTCAGTACAATGAGCTCAGATGGTATATTGATGTTTTGGACGGCAAGGTCATCACTCCCAGTTCCGGGGCTCATCTTGGGGCGGATACGATTGATTATCAGAAACCGTACAAGGCGGCAGGGCTTGATAAGACGATCCCTTGGTATCAGGCCCTTGGCAACCATGACCATTTCTGGCTCGGGTCAATCCCTGTGGATCAGAGCCTTCGAAAGGACCTCCGGCAGTCCTACGTTGCCGGTGAAGTCTTTGCCACGGGAGATATCCTCAAAAATCCTGCCATCATCAACAACCATGATTACTACATGGGGGTACTCGATGGCTCGACCCCTTACGGGGACATTATTGATGCGGGACCCGTAGCGGATTTTAAGAGCCCTCCGAAGGTCGTCGCTGATCCGGAGCGCCGTTCCCTTTTGAGAACGGAGTGGATGAAAGAGTTTTTCACAACCTCTTCAATCCCGGCCGGTCACGGTTTCAGCTTGGCCGACGTCGATAAGGGCTTTGCCTGTTATAGCTTTCTTCCGAAACCGGCTCTCCCTCTCAAGGTGATCGTGCTGGACGATACTCAAAGGGAAGACGATGGCTCTCCCGATATCCATGGACATGGATTTCTTGACCAGGAGCGTTGGGCCTGGCTCAAAAAGGAACTTGCGGCGGGGGATACGGCCGGTCAACTCATGATCATTGCCGCGCACGTACCGATAAATGTCGAAGTCACTGCGCCTCATTCGGAAATGGGTTGGTGGACGGATCCTCAAAATGCAGTCACGCTGCCGGAGCTGATCGCTGAACTTCAAAGCCACCCGAATTTCATTCTTTGGATCTCAGGGCATCGTCATTTAAATGTCGTTAAAGCTTTTACATCTCCCGATCCGGTCCACGCTCCTGAAAAAGGGTTTTGGCAGGTTGAAACAGCCTCGTTGAGGGATTTTCCGCAGCAGTTCCGCACTTTCGAGATATTCCTTAACAGCGACCATACCCTTTCGATCGTTACGACTGACGTTGATCCGGCCGTCAAAGAGGGGACGCCTGCCGCGATATCGCGGCAGTATGCGATCGCGGCAGAACAGATTGTCGGGACTTGGGATCTTATGACTCAATATAATCCAACCCATGATCTCACCATCAAGCCCATGCCGACGGGTTCATACAATGCGGAGCTTGTCAAACAGTTGAGTCCAGAAATGCAGGCGAAGTTGCGGGACTTCAGCACACGGGTCCGCAAGTCATTGTTTTAAAAGCGGCATTGCGCATCGCGTGAAGAAGCGGAATGCCAATCCTTGCATCGTCTTTTGTTTAGGTTGCGACATAATGTCCCGCTGTCCGACCTCCGGGGATGGACATTCCTTGGCGGAGCCTCCCATATAAAGGGATGCTGAAATGCCGACCTCTCCAAAACGGACACTTGCGGATAATGAACAAGTACAACCTCGTATGGGCGATCATTTGAAGGCCTATGGGCAGCCAGTACAGCATTGATTTCAATGATTCTTCATACGAATCAGGCGTCATGGCTCAAGGACAGCCGCCTAGGATTGTTGCATTTGTTCACCGTTGGGACATGCATGGACATCAGAAAATGGGGATAGGAAGCCATTTCTGAATCGGCCTTCATACGGTAGTAGTATGCATACGTTATGTTATAATTCGCTTCGCTTGCGGAGATAAGTGCAAAAGTTCGTTGACCGTGGGTTGCCGAAGTTAGTAGCCAATAGGGACTTTTATGGGAAAGATAGCGATCGTAAATGGCGTGAGAACGCCTTTCGTTAAGGCGCGGGATGCTTTTGATGATCTACCCGCTCATCAGCTCGGGGCTCTTTGCGTGACGGAACTTCTTCAGCGGACGCAGTTAGAGGGTCGCCTCGTCGACGAAGTGATCTTGGGTTGTGTCGGTCAGCCGGCCGAGGCCGCGAACGTGGCGCGTGTGGCCAGCCTCCTTGCAGGACTTCCTCCGGAAAAAAAGGCCTACACGGTGGGCCGCAATTGTGCCTCGGGTTTTGAAGCGGTCACGAGTGCCGCGGAAAAGATCCGATGCGGGATCGACGATGTCGTGATCGCGGGGGGTACGGAGTCGATGTCCAATATGCCGCTTCTTTTTAACAAGGAAGCCTCGGCACTTTTTCTAAAACTTTCCAAGTCCAAGACGCTTTTGGGCAGGCTGCAGATCTTTGCGCAAATGCGCCCGCGGCATTTTGTTCCCAGGTCGTCGCTTATGCTGGGGTTGATCGATCCGGTATGCGGTCTCAATATGGGGCAGACGGCTGAAATGCTCGCTAAGGATTTCGGAATTTCGCGTGAAGAACAAGACCGGTTTGCGCTTGAAAGCCATCTTCGCGCCGAGGCTTCACAGCAGAAATTACGTGAGGAGACGATGGACGTTCTCATTCCCCAAGGCCACAAGGGATGCGTTCGGGATGACGACGGGGTGCGGAAGAACCAGACGTATGAAATGCTGAAAGAACTCAGGCCGATCTTTGAAAAAAGGACCGGAACCATCACGGCCGGAAACGCTTCTCAGGTGACAGATGGTGCCTGCGCACTTCTTCTGATGACGGAAGAAAAAGCGAAGGGGCTTGGCTTCGAGGTTTTGGGCTATCTGCGCGACTATCTTTATGTCGGGCTGGAACCGGAGCGTATGGGGCTTGGACCCGCATTCGCGATCGAACAAATATTAAAAAAGAATGCTATGACTCTCAAAGACATTGATCTTTTCGAGATCAACGAGGCATTTGCCGCGCAGGTCCTGGCCTGTCTGCGAGCTCTCTCCTCTGCAGAATTTTCTAAAAAATATTTTAAGTCGGGAGTACCCGTCGGCGTGATCCCGTGGGATCAATTGAATGTCAATGGCGGTGCGATCGCCCTCGGCCATCCCGTCGGGGCAAGCGGGGCGCGGCTTGTGCTGACCTGCCTGAAGGAAATGAAACGCCGATCCTGCCGGCGGGGTCTTGTGACAGCTTGTGTCGGAGGCGGCCAGGGCGCTGCCCTTATCCTGGAAAGATAACCACGGCGATTCCTGTGCCTCTGAGCGGTTATGACGAATAACTTGAGTCTCTGGTCTCGAGTTGCAGGGCTCGGCTTTCACTTATTGCATATCAGGAACTCATGGTAGAATTACGACATTCAGGCTGAGACGCTTGGGTCTTTACAGTTGCTGTTGGAATTTTTATAGTTCAAGTCAGCTGATTTTAGGACAACATAAAAAACTGAATTCACAGCGAGGTTCAAAAAAATGAATCGTTACGAGAAGGTAGACAAAATAGATCTTAAAATTGGGGACAAGCAGATCGAGCTTCCCGTTTATGAGGGGACCGAGAACGAACGGGGGATTGATGTCTCCATGCTGCGTGAGGCGACAGGACATATCACCTTGGACCCCGGTTATATGAACACGGGATCCTGCACGAGCAACATCACTTTCATTGACGGCGACAAAGGAATCCTGCGGTATCGCGGCATTCCCATTGAAGAACTTGCTGAAAAATCCACGTTTGTCGAAACGGCCTATCTTTTGATCTTCGGAAAGCTTCCGACCAGTAAGGAGCTTACCGCTTTTTCCAAAGGGTTGACCAAAAACGCACCATTGCATGAAGATATCAAACATTTCTTTGGTGGTTTCCCGAGCACAACCCATCCGATGGCGATCTTATGTTCTGTGGTCTCGGCTTTATCGGGGTATTATCCGTATTCCCTTGATCCGACGCACGATGAAAGTGAGATCACCTCAACGGCATTTCAGTTGATTTCCAAGGCTAGGACGATCGCGGCCTATTCCTACAGGAAATCCGTGGGGGAACCGTTCATCCACCCCCGTCAAAATTTTAAATATTGTCAGAACTTTTTGCACATGATGTTCTCGTATCCAGGTGAGGACTATGTTCCGGATTCCGATATGACCCGGGCCCTTGAGCTGGTCCTGATCCTTCATGCCGATCATGAGCAGAATTGCAGCACCTCGACCGTGCGTTTGGTCGGAAGTGCCAGGACGAACTTGTTCGCCTCGGTGGCGGCTGGGATTTGTGCCCTATGGGGTCCCTGGCACGGGGGAGCCAATCAGGATGTGATGGAAATGTTGGGGGACATTCAGGCCTCCGGAGAAAAGATCGATCAGTATATCAACGAAGCCATGAAGCCAGGCTCAACCAAGCGTCTGTCCGGCTTTGGACACCGAGTTTACAAGACCTATGACCCGCGCGCGAAGGTTTTGAAGGATGCTTTCCACCGTTTGGTCCATGGGAAGAGTAAATTCCGCGGCAATCAGGAGCTTCTTGAGATCGCCCTTAGGCTGGAGGAGCGGGCGCTCAAGGAGGATTTTTTTATCAGCCGAAGGCTATATCCCAATGTCGATTTCTACAGCGGCCTGATCTACAACTTTTTGGGGATCCCCACGGCCATGTTTCCTGTTATGTTCGCCATAGGCCGTCTTCCCGGCTGGATTGCTCACTGGAAGGAAATGCGTGAAGCGAAACCCCCGCGCATCGGCCGACCGCGTCAGATCTATACAGGTCTCGGCAAGACAGCGTACATCCCGATCGAAGAGCGAACGTAACACCCGGAATGTTCTTGTGTTGGATTCCAAGGACATCGAGGCTCCCGGAAGGAATCTGACGTTAAGTGCTTATTGTGCGTCTGAGATGAGGATGGCGATGTGTCTTCCGGTGAAATGGGCCCCGGTTTTTTCTTTCTCCCGAGGATTCAGGCTCTGATGAGAATAAGAAAGACGGGTGAAAGTCACGCCAACAGAGGTTTTGTCAAGTTTTTGGAGGAGGAAGCCGATAATTCTCCAGCGTTGATGCTACTAAAAAAAATGAAAAAGCGGTTGCATCATTATTTTTTTTTTAGTACAGTAAATCAATGCGGCATCTTCAAATGTCCGTAAGATTCAAGTTCAAAACCAAGGGAGGAAATTCAATGAAGAAGATCATGAGTCTCGTAGTGGTACTATCCATGCTTCTCGCGCCTGTGGCATTTGCGGCGAGTCCGTGGACCGAAGAAAAGGCTTATGCTGAAAAAGTGTCCGGCAAGCTTCAGTTCGGCTTGACCAACACGCTTCTCGGCTGGGTCGATCTCTTTGCCACCCCGAATCAATATTCCAATGAAGGCAAGAATGTTTGGGCCGGCGTTGGACAAGGGGTTGTCAATGCGATCACGAACACGGTTGGTGGCGCATTTCAGTTGGTCACCTGCATCATCCCCGCGGATCTTCCGCTTCCGAATGGCGGAGTGGATATCGGCGGCAAGTAGTCGTTTGTATTTTGCGTTTAAAAAAGAGGGGGTTTCGCGACCCCCTCTTTTTTTTTGACATCTGCCCGGTAGGGCGCACGGCTTCAATCCTGTCTTTCCTATTACTCACATTGTTCCTGGGACGCTGAATATGCCAATACGTCGATGGATGCTTTACCTCGCCTCTCAGTCCTCTCGAAGACAGGAACTCCTCAAAGAACTCAAAGTTCCTTTCAAAGTCGCTCCGAGCACTTACCTTGAGCGGTGGTGCCGTAAATCTGCTCCTGAAGTCCTCTGCGTAAGACACGCGATTGGAAAAGCCAGGAACGCCGTACTTCCCAAGGTCGCACGTTTTGTTCTGGGAGGGGACACGATTGTCTGGCATCATGGGCGAGGGCTTGGAAAACCGCGAAGCCGAGCCGAAGCTTTACGGATGTTGCGCGGACTTGAGGGAAAAAAACACGCCGTTTATACCGGTCTTGCGATCTGGGATAGGCAGACCGGGGACATGCTCACCGGATCCGCCAAGACGGATGTCTGGATGAAGCCCGTGGGAGAGGCGTGGCTTCAGAAGTACGTAGATACCATCCATCCTTTCGATAAGGCCGGGGCTTACGCGATCCAGGGACGAATTAAGATCGTGCGGAAGATCCAGGGCTCCTATTCGAATGTGGTGGGTTTGCCCAAAGAATTGCTTCGAAAGATGCTCAAAGAAATAGTTTAAAAGACCGATGTTCTAAAGGAAGCATTGCACTTCGAGGGCTGGTAAGTGAAACGCGTCGCTTGGATACTTCTATTCCTGGTGTGGGGCATCACCCAAGGGGCGGGGCTTTGTCAGGCGGTTGATAACGCGCGTGATCCGGAATCTGAACCGGAGGATTACAAACTTCTTCGTGAGATCATCACGACGGAGTTCTCGGGCCAGGCCCCGCACGAGTGGGGCGAATCGGTTTCGGGGGTCAAGACGCGCCTTAAGACCGAGGACAAGGTTGTGGCTCTCGGCGTGGATGCCTGTGATCTGATGGGGAAAGGCCAGGATGCGAAGCTGATCAAATTTCTTGCGGCAGAAAACATTCCCGCAACTTTATTCATTTGCGGGGAGTGGGTCGATAAGAATGGCCCGATCCTCAAGAAACTTGCCGCCAATCCTCTTTTTGAGATTGCCAATCAGGGGGTTTCGCGTAAGGCGTGCTCTGTGAGTGGCAAGTCTGCGAACGGAGTTCCCGGAACGGGGAATGTCGCGGAACTTTTTGGGGAAATCGAACAGAACGCCCGGAAGATTGAATCCGTCACCGGGATCCTGCCTCAGTATTACCACGCCGGGTCCGGCTATTATGATGAAGTGGCGGTGCGCATCGTTAGGGCGCTTGGGTACGAAGCCCTCGGTTCTTCTGTTCGCGGGTCCGAGGGCCAGGGTCTTGAAAAGAAACAGGTCCTGGAGGCCCTCGTGAATCCTGTCGTGGGCGCTATCGCGATCCTGGGCGGAGTGTCCCTTCAAAGTTCCTTTGTGGATAGCGTGATCGAGGCGGTGCGTAAACTCCGGTCCAAAGGTTACAAGTTCGTTAAAGTCTCCGATTATCCGTTGGAATGAAAAAAGCCTCGCCTTCTTCCGGTAAATATTCCGTGATCGAGATCGCTTTAGGCGGTCAGAATCTCCGAGCTAAAGAAAAAGCATCCGCCCGTGAACTTCTATTAAAATGCCGCATCCCGGAGCGAAATCTTGTCTCCTCGGATTATAAGGGTGCATTTCGCGTCAGTTGCTACACGCGTTCGGCCAAGAAAGTCCGTGAGGTGAAACAGGCATACACGGCCTTGGACTGTCCCTCCTACGTTCTCAAGGTTAAAAGGCTCGGGCGACACGACTGGTTCGATAAATGGAAACGCGACTATCACATAAGGCCTCTGGGCGCGAAGTTCATGATCGTGCCGGTTTGGGAGAGACGAAAGTTCAAGCCTGGTCGCCGGATTCCGGTCATTCTGGAGCCCGGTAGCGCGTTCGGATCCGGGTATCATGAGACGACGCGGCTCATGACGCGCCTTCTGGAATCGATTGCGGGAAAGGCCGGGAGTTTTTTGGATATCGGGTGCGGGACCGGGATCCTTTCGGTGGTGGCCGCGAAATTGGGTGCTGGGAAGATCACCGGATACGATAACGACAGGCCCTCCGCTCTTGTCGCCGGAAAGAATTTCCGGACGAATCAATGTAAGGACGGGACGTTCTTTTGCGCTCAACTCAAGCGATCGAGAGTCTCCGGATATTTTGACACCGTCGGCGCGAATTTGCTTTCCAAAGCCCTGCTGGAGCATCGCGCGAGGATCGTCGCGCGGGTTCGTCCGGGAGGTTATCTCCTTGTGTCCGGGATCGCCCTCCAGAACTTTGCCTTGTTCAAGCGCGGGTTTTCCGGCGCCCCTTTAAGGTGCCTGAAGGTTCTTCGCGGACACCGATGGGTCGCGGTGATGTATCAAAAAGTCAAGCCCATCAGAGCCAGGCTTTGAAATAGGGCGTCTGATCATACTCAAGAAACCCATTCATTTTGCAGGGTGTTTTGCTACAATAACACTTCCTTGAATCGAGAGAATCTATGGAAACGCTTAAAACAGACATTGCGGTGATCGGTGCTGGGCCCGGCGGCTACACGGCCGCTTTCTATGCCGCAGCCCTTGGGAAAAAAGTCATCCTGATTGAAGAAGAAAAGCGCCTCGGCGGTGTGTGCTTGAATCGTGGCTGCATTCCGTCTAAAGCCCTTCTTCATATAGCCAAACTCATTCACGAAACTGCAGACACGGAAAGATGTGGTGTCGCATTCGCGAAGCCCGTTATCCATCTCAATCAATTGCGCGCTTGGAAAGAATCCGTTCTTGAGAAGCTGGGGGTGGGGATTGCAAGTCTTGCCGGCCGCCGAAGCGTTCAGGTGATTACAGGCCGTGCGCGTTTTGAAGGTCCCAAGGCCCTGTTCGTCGAAACTCTAGAAGGCCCCAAAGAGATTCAATTCGGCAAAGTCATCATTGCTACCGGTTCTCGAGCGGTGTTGCCGCCTGCATTCGACATCAAATCCTCCCGGGTGATGACCTCCTCCGGAGCTTTAGAATTGCCGGATGTTCCTAAAAAACTTCTTGTCGTGGGAGGCGGGTATATCGGGATGGAACTGGGGACTGTGTACTCCGCCCTTGGTAGTGAGATCACCGTCGCCGAAGCGCTCGGAGGGATATTGCTCGGAGGGGATGCGGACCTTGTTCGTTTTGTTCAAGAACGGGCGGCGAAGATCTTCAAAGAGATACGCCTAAACACCCAAGTCACTCACATGAAGCGTTGTGCAGCGGGGATCGAGGTCCGGATGTTGGTGGGCGGGGAGGAAAAACAGGAAGTTTATGATCGCGTGCTTGTCTCCATCGGTAGAATACCGAACGCGCAGGGTCTTGATCTCGAAAGGACAAAAGTTCAGGTGGACTCGAAGGGCTTTATTCAAGTGGATGCGCATCAACGAACCGCGGAGCCGGACATTTACGCGATTGGCGATGTCACGGGTGGAATGATGTTAGCGCACAAGGCCTCGAAGGATGCGAAGGTTGCCGTGGACGCGATCTTGGGAAAAACCGGTGTTGTGAAAGAGCCTTTGATTCCGGCGGTGGTTTTCACGGATCCGGAGCTTGCCTGGTGTGGGCTGACCGACGCTGAGGCGAAGGCTAAAAATATTCCTGTCCAGATCGTGAAATTCCCATGGTCCGCGTCCGGCAGGGCGCTTACGCTGGAACGCACGGACGGAGCGACGAAGCTTCTCATCGATCCCCAGACTGAAAAGATCCTCGGAGTCGGTATCTGCGGCGTCGGGGCCGGGGAGCTCATCAGCGAAGGCCTTCTGGCCGTCGAAATGGGACTTAAGGCCCAAGATCTGGCTCGGATCGTTCATCCGCATCCGACTCTCTCCGAGACTCTCATGGAGTGCGCTGAGATGTTCTATGGCCATGCCACCCACGCCTATTCTCGGAAGCGAGTCTGATATTCAAGCGTGAGCTTTCGTAACCGACGTTTTTTTTCAAGAGAGGATTATATCGATGAGGAAAAATAGAGCCCTGGTTCTTGGCACCGTATTCTTCTTGAGTGCGATGCAAATGTTGTTTTTTGTGAAGGGATTGTCGGCGGCAGAAAACCCTCCGTCTTCCACCTCGTGCACGCCGGAGAAGGTTGCTGAGGTCCAGAAAGTGGCTAACGAATTGACAGCCCTCTATGGTTCCGAGGAGAAAAAAATTACCCAGGAATTAGCGAACGCCAGGGGCAAGCTGTTCGGGCAATTGGCAGCCTATGGCCCGTGCGCGGTGCCTGTTCTGGAGAACGATTTTTGGAAAACCGATTCGCCGCCCAAGCGGATCATCGCTTTGTACGGATTCACTCATATTTTAAAGGAGAAGTCCCAAGAGTATCTTTTTCAGGCGGTCGAAGATCCCAGCCGGGATGTCCGGATCATCGCCGTTTTTTTGCTCTCTCCTTACAAGGATGATAAGACTGAGGATGTTTTGATCGGCATGCTTGCGAGGGAAACGGATGAATCGATCAAGCCGCTCACGATGGCTGCAATCCTTGATTTTAATAACAGTAAAGCTTTAGCGACCGTGACTGCCTATTCGAATGATAAGGATCCAAAAGTGCAACAGGCCGCGAAAATGCTGCTCGCACGATTTTTCGAAAAAAAAGCTCAGCAGAAAAACAGTCCTGCTCAGGCAGGCCCTACAGCTTAAGGACGGAGGCATTCCATGAAACGATGGTCGATCTGGATTTCGCTCTTGTATGCGGTCACCCTCATCGCGGTGACCGTTCCGGTGGTCAATTTGATTTTTGTTTCCCCGACGGAAAAAATGGATTCGGTCGCGCTCTTTGGGAGTTGGCAGTATTGGGTGTGGATCGTTATCCTGATACTGAACCAATGGGCCCTTTTATCGCTTCCGGTCGATCTTGAGAATAAACGACCGGCGGGGAAGCGGTCTCTTGTGTTTCAGATCGCCGCGTCCGCTCTGTCCATGGGCCTTTTGATCGCCGGTCTGGCGGTGGGCTTAAGCGAGGTCATCAAAGGGGACGTATCGTTCGGGTGGATCGGCTGGATATTTTTTGGAGTTCTTGTGGCTTCATGGTTATTCTGGGCGCGTGTTTTCGCGACCTGGAGCCGGAAGCTCGAAACCGGGGATCTCATCAAGCGGACTTGCCGCATGCTTTTTAAAGGCAGCGTTCTCCAGCTTCTGGTGGTGGTGCCTTGTCACATCTATGTCCGGAGCAAGGAGTATTGCTGCGCGGGGCTCGGGACTGCGATCGGGCTTGCGTGCGGTCTGGCGGTGATGCTGGTATCTTTTGGGCCCGGGATCTTCTTCTTGTATGCGGAGCAATTGAAGAAAGTAAAGGTCGATAAAAAATGAAATATCGCCTTGTGCTTTACGGAACAAACCAGTGGCTGCGACGGGAAGAGATCGTCCGCTACGTGGTTGAAAAAACCTCCGTGGATATCAAGGCGATCAAAATGAATGCCAGGATCCGTTCTTTTCTTTATCTGAACGATCTCGAAGAGGCCAAGGCCTCGGAAATGCTTGCGTTTCTGAAGGGGCATCAAGTTGACGCCGAGATGGAGCCCCAGGGGATCGAGGAATCCCGGAAGGGGTGGTTTCTTGAGGAAGCAAGAAAATGGGTAAAACGCGGTTTCATTTTTCCGTTTTCTTTTAGAGTGCTCCTAGATAATTACGGGCTTCAGTCAGAACTTCCGGTGCTTCCCGGGGAGAAAAAAAAAGATCCGCAGTCGCTGGTGCGCACGATTTTGGTCATCGGAGCTGTTCTCGTGGGGCTGGGGATCATTCTTTTTATTGCAGCTCATTGGCAGAAACTTCCGGATGAGCTAAAAATCCTGGGCTCTACGGCCATCACGCTCGCAGTCCTGTTGTTAGGTTATTATTTCCAGTTTGTGAAAAAAGGTAATGAGAAATACGCGACGCCGGCCTACCTTATTTCACTTTTCGGCATTGGTGGAACGATCTGCCTTATCGGGCAGATCTATCATGTCCCGGCCAACTCCCACGGCCTTATGCTTTTGTGGGGCGCTTTGGCGCTACCCGTCGCGCTCGGACTCGGGTTTTATCCCGCTTTCTTCTTTGCAAGCAGTTTATGGTTCCTGGGGGAACTTTTTTATCAGGGCACTTATCACGTTTCGTCGTGGTGGTATCCCTGCCTGCTATTGGGATGTTTGATCCCGTACAGCCTGTTCAAAAAACAAACCGGCCTTTTCCGTACCCAGCTATGTTTTCTCATGGTGATGGCCGCGCGGTCTGTCCTTCCCGAAAGTTTCATGGCTGCCAATATATGGCTGGCGGCGATCCTGGTGCTCTGGGCCGTCAAACGTGAAAAACTATATGATTATCTTGTCCTCGCGGGGTGGGCGATCTGGCATATTGCTTTTCTTCAGAAATTCGAATCTTTCCCCGACCTTTTTTATCTCCTTCCGTTAGGATATTTCTTCTGGAAAGGGATCCGGGAGAAAGACAACAACCTCATCATCACCAACAGCCTCAATGCGATTTTCTGGCTGTATACCTTCCTGTGGCAATTACAAAAATGTTTTTCCTTCGCAGCTCCCGGTGGAGCGGAAATATTTTTGAGTTTACTCAGCCTGGGAATCTTATGCTACGGGATCGGTCTTCGTTTGCGCGGGAAAACGGTCTGGGAGCCGCTCTTCCAGTTTTTGTGTTATGGTGGGATCCTTCTGGCTTCCTTGATGGTGGTCGTTTTCTCCTTCCGCTTCTATGACACTCTGGGAGGTTTCTTTCGCTCACGACTTTTCCTATTTGTGTTGGCGGCCGAGATGTATGGGGGGTGCCGTTTTGCGGTGCCAGTATTAATAGAGGATATTAAAAAGGACACCGGAAGGTGCGGCGAATTGATCGTGCTGGGGCTTGTGGTCCTGACCGTGGCTGTTACGATGCTGGCCAGGCCTTCCTGGATAATCCATGTGGTGCTTTTCAATCTGGTCGTTTTTGCCCAAGGTCTTGTTTTTATGGTCAAGGGGCAGAGAGAGCAAAGGATCGCTTTCTATAATTGGGGCATGGCGATCTTTGTGGGATTGATTCTCTTCCGATATTTTGATACGTTCCTCGCGTATCTGCCGCGATCCTTCTTTTTTATCGGAGGAGGGCTTTTTCTGATCGCGTGGGCTGTTTTCATCGACCGGAAAAAAAGATCTTTTTCAAGATCCAAAGAGTTGGCGTCATGATCCCAAGACCCTTGCTTGGAATTTGCCTTACGGTGCTTGTTTGGACAAGCGTTGTCGGAGGTATGTGGGCTCATGAAGAGTATCTTGCAACGCATGGCCGGGAGATCCTTTTGCCGACCGTTCCGGTGGACCCGCGTGATTTATTTCGTGGGGATTATGTCGTGCTTCGTTATGAGATCTCACGTCATAATTTGCCTCTCTACGGGAAGTCGAATTTTGAGAATGGCCAAACAGTTTTCGTCTCTCTGAAGTTGAATGGACAGAACTGGATGATCGATAAGGTGGGTCTTGAGAAACCAGCGCGGGGCCTTTTCCTGCAAGGAAAGATCGACGAAGTTCAAAAAGAAAAGTATCAAGTGACGTATGGGATCCAGTACGGTATTGAAAGTTACTTTGTTCCCGAAGGGGAGGGAAAGAAACTGGAGTCCTTGCGTGAAAAAAAGAAGTTGAGCGCCGTGATCAATGTGACCCCCGACGGCCAGGCCAAGATCAAACAGCTCGTTGTGAAGTAAGATGCGGCTCTGCGAGGAGCGCAGAGCCAAGCCGCTTGTTGTTTTTTTTACATGCGCTATAAAACGTTGAAAGGATTCATATGAAAAAGGCCGCAAAAAAAACAAAAGTGTCCGCGAAATCCAAAACATCGGGGCCGGAGCTTCCGGATCTTGTGACGGCCATGATGAAACTTGTTGAGAGGCTTGAGACTTTGGAGAAAAAAACGGATATGGTGCTCGGCCGAGTATCGAGTCTTCCGTCGGAAATGAGACGTGCGGTCCAGGAGGTTCAGCGTCCGCAATCTTCTTATCATCCGCAACCGTCGCCTCAATCGGGTCAGAGTTCTCAGCAGAACCACGGACCTCGCGAACGGATCCTCCATCAAGCGGTCTGTGCGGATTGCCGCAAAAGCTGCGAAGTGCCCTTCCGTCCGAGCGGGGACCGTCCTGTCTATTGTCCGGAATGCTTTGCGATCCGGAAGGCCGGTCATGTTCCCAAAGACATCATCTCAGGCATCGTCGTGCCGGCGCATGTGAGGGAGCTTAAGACACCGCCCCCTGCCGCTTCTAAAAGAAAAAAACCGGCGCCCAAAGCTTCAAAAAAGGCGGCGAAAAAAAAGAAGTAAACTAACAACGATGCTCTCAGCGATTTCGTCTCACGGACGAGAATGGGTCGTGGGACCATACAACGGTTGAAAGGAATGATAGGATGAAACACGGGAAAGCAAAAGCATCTCAGAAATCTTCTGGAGTGGTGAAAAATGGATTGCCGGAGCTTGTAGCGATGATGACAAAGATCTCTGAGAGGCTCGAAGTCTTGGAAAAGAAGACCGATCTGGTGATCAGCCAGACGTCGGTGCGTTCTTCTGAAGGACGGGAATATCCGAAACCTGTTCCTCAGCCCTCCGTCCCGTCCCAGCCTTTCCGCCAACCCGATCCTTCTCAACAGAGATCGAATGAGGTGAAACCCGTTCCGGTGCAAACGCAAGCGCAAAACCATCAGCGCCCGGGAAGGGTTCTCCATAAGGCGGTTTGCGCGGATTGTCATAGAGATTGTGAGATTCCTTTTAAGCCGACCGGAGAGCGCCCCGTTTATTGCAAGGAGTGCTTTTCGAAGCGAAAAGGCGGTAATTCATTCAAGGGGAGTCACGGAAATAATCCGGCGCCCAACCTTCCACAGACGACGGCCCCCGTAAATCTGCCCCAGAGACAGGTTGTCGTGACAAAAAAAGGCGTGGGGAAGGTGACTGTCTCCGAGATCGTTCGTTCTCCCGCTCGCGACAATTCCCATAAAAACAAAGGCCACAAGCCTGCCAAAAAGTCGAAAAGATGATAACGGGACACAGGACATGAACCTCAAAACCGGACCAAGATTTACCTATGTAGACAACGAGGAAAGTCTCGCGCGTCTCACAGAAGCACTCTCAGCGGCTGCGCGTGTCGGCCTGGATACGGAGGCCGACAGTCTGCATCATTATTTTGAGAAGGTGTGTCTCATCCAATTAAGTTTTTCGGGATCGAACTATGTGGTCGATCCACTCGCAGGTCTTTCGCTGACAGAGTTCCTGGAGGTGCTATCCCGCAAAGAATTGATCGTGCAGGGTGCGGACTATGATCTTCGCATGCTGAAAAAAACATTTGAGTTCCGGCCGAAAGCGCCCGTTTTTGACACCATGCTGGCCGCTCAAGTGTTGGGTCATGAAAAGATAGGACTTGCGGCGCTGGCCGAAAAGTTTTGCGGGGTCGTGCTCTCGAAGGCCGGGCAAAAATCCGACTGGGCGAGGCGTCCGTTGACCGGTAAGCAGCTCGACTATGCCTCGGACGATACGAAATATCTGGAAACGATCGCAGATCTTTTGGGTCGCAGTCTTCAGGAAACGGGCCGGACGGATTGGCATCGGGAGTGCTGCGAGCGTGTCGTCGAGACCTCCGGGATGGAGGCGAAAAATGACGCGAAAGAGGTCTGGCGCATCAAGGGTTCCTCAAAATTGCTCTCGAAGGAGCTTGTTTTTGTTCGGGAGATCTGGAAGTGGCGGGACGAAGAGGCCCGGCGACGGGATCGACCGCCCTTCATGATCCTGTTGAACGAGGATATGATAGCGCTTGCATGCTGGCGCGCCGTTGACCGGCAAGCGCCGCTTGATGCCGGGCCGAAATTCATGAAAAGGATCACCGGGGAGAATCTCGCACGTTTGGAAAGTGCGATCCGGGTTGCGGCAAGTCTTCCTCCGTCGGAATGGCCGGTCGCTCCTGAAAAGGTCTGGTCGCGGGAGAGGCAGCCTTCTTCGGAGAAAGTGGAGGCCTTGATCGCTGCGTGTAAGACGATCGCGGGGGAGCTTAAGATCGAAGCTTGTTTTCTGGCTTCTCGTGCGACCCTAACGGCTGTGGCCCGTCATGAACCCCGCTCGATCGAGAAAGTGATGGAGACAAGTGGCATGATGCGTTGGCAAGCCACTTTGATGATGCCCGCAATTCAGAACGTCCTGGGAGATTGATAGTCGTAGCCGGCGCATTCCATTGAGCTCTAATCCAAACAAAGGCTAAGGGCTTGAGCCTCGTCATCACTCAGGAATCCCCGGCGTGGATTCCCTCGTTCGCCCGCCAGTCCTTGTCATTTATTCATTTTCTTTATGGCGACAAGGACAGCCCCAATCTGAGCTACGCTTCGATTGATCGGGATTGGGACAGTCCTCGCTCCTTCTCTTCGAGAAGTCCCTGCCCGCTCGTCCTTCCATCCTTGTCTTTCATTCTGTTGATTAATGGTGACAAGGATTGCCCCAATTTCTACTTCGTGAAATTGATATGTATTGGGACTAGCGTGCCTCGTCTTAACCCTTCGCC
>SESH01096157.1_pt1 | contig 19241 bp, 22 predicted proteins | sample 3171561 | NCBI WGS metagenome assembly SESH01 (sample SAMN10866947, study PRJNA518727) | freshwater metagenome | biome: subpolar coniferous forest; feature: holomictic lake; material: water; isolation source: holomictic Lake 442 2011 16.5 m and 2014 13 m | place: Canada: near Kenora, Ontario
CTTCGAACTTGAATGCGCGCCATAAAATACCGCAATATCTCAGGATAATTTGGCGGTTGGGGGAAGTTTTGCTAAAGTCACACTCTAGCCATCAAATACACACCCACCATGAGCAACGCTGATCCCATCGAAATCGAAAAATTCTCCAAAATGGCCCATAAATGGTGGGATCCACTAAGCGAATTCAAGCCGTTGCATGAAATCAATCCGTTGCGCCTGAACTACATCGACCGTCACGCCAGCATTGCTGGTAAAACCGTGCTGGATGTAGGGTGCGGCGGCGGAATTTTGTCGGAAAGCATGGCAACCCTAAATGCTAACGTGACCGGCATCGACCTGTCCGACAAAGCCTTGCAAGTAGCCAAGCTGCACCTTTTGGAAAGCGGAAAACAGGTCAATTATCGAAAAATCCCCGTGGAAGACCTAGCAGCCGAATGCCCCGACGCCTTTGACATTGTCACCTGCATGGAAATGCTCGAACACGTCCCCGATCCTGACAGCGTGATTGCCTCCTGCGCGAAACTGGTCAAACCGGGCGGCTGGGTATTTTTCTCGACACTCAATCGCAATGCGAAATCCTATTTATTGGCAATTTTGGGCGCGGAATATGTGCTTAACATGCTGCCGCGCGGCACCCATGACTACGCGAAATTCTTAAAGCCGTCTGAACTTGCACAATCCTGCCGGAATGCCAACCTGAACGTGACCGACCTGACCGGCATGAGCTATAACCCGCTCTCGAAGATATATTCACTGGGGACGGATACCAGCGTCAATTACATGGTGGCCTGCCGTCGTGAGTAACATACAGGATGCAGCACGCAGGATTCAGGATTCAGGAAACGTTAAGGCCGTTTTGTTCGATCTGGATGGCACCTTTGCGGACACTGCACCCGATCTGGCGGCAGCATTAAATGCGGTCAGGGCTACGCGCGACTTGCCACCACTACCGTTGGACGTGTTGCGCCCGCAGGCATCCCACGGCTCGGCAGGTCTGCTGAAAGTCGGCATGAACGTCACACCCGATTCGCCTGATTTTAATGCGTTGCGCGATATTTTTCTCGATCACTACGCAAACAATATCTGCATCAATACGACCCTGTTCAGCGGCATAAGCGACTTGATCGATGAACTGGAACGTCGCGAAATGCCCTGGGGCATCGTCACCAACAAGCCGCACATCTATACCCTGCCCTTAATGCAAGCCTTAGGATATGCGGATCGCGCCGCCTGTCTGATCAGCGGCGACACCTGCGCTCACGCAAAACCGCATCCTGAGCCGATGAATAAAGCCTGCGAGATCATCAATGTTGCACCCGAACACTGCCTCTACCTAGGCGACGATGTGCGTGACATGCAGGCGGCCAATGCAGTCAGCATGCGCGGCATCATCGCGCGTTACGGCTATATTGCGGCGGATGCGCAACTCGACACGTGGCAGGCGCACGCCATTGTCGATCACCCAGGCGAACTTCTCGACCTTATCACGCGCTAATTCTGCTACAATCCGCGCTGATTTGTAGCATGACCAACCGGGGACGACATGGCTTCGACGTGGGTTGCAAAGCAAAGCAGGGCATACCGAGGACCAGCAACCTCGTAAATCAGCTGGAAAAAACTAGTCGCAAACGACGAAAACTACGCTTTAGCTGCTTAAGGCAGCTAGACCTCACACCATGCTGTCTGTGGAGTGGCTCAAAGTCGCAAGACTGAGATGAGTGAGGTAAATTACACAGAATCGTGTCGTGCAGGGTTACTTTGTACGAAGCTAAAACTAAGGTAACTAGTCCCGTACCAGCCCGCCAGTTGGCGTGTCCGGGATTAAATCAAATAGCATGGCTAAGTATGTAGAACTGCCTGTAGAGTACTTGCGGACGCGGGTTCAATTCCCGCCGTCTCCACCATTTATCGAAATCCCAACCCTTATCGGTTGGGATTTTTTTTGCCCGGAGCGCCAGTGTTGGCGCGGTTTCGGGCCATTGCCTCGCGCGCGGCACCTCCACGACTGCGCCAGTTCCTGCACTTTTTCAGCCTCTCTCCTCGCTGTTTTATCCATTTGCCTCGCGAGCGCTTTCGACCCCGTATCACGTATTCATGCGGGTTTGCGGGGCGCGGGTTGTGAATGGCAACTGCTGTACCGGCGGCGACTGAGAACCAAGAAGGCGTAAAAAAACCGCCCGGAGGCGGCTGCTGGCACAAGGGTTTCGGTTCACGCCGGGGGCGCGAGCACCCTGATCTGGTCTTTCCACGCGGTGGGCCACGGGCAGCGCATCAATTGTTCCAGCGCCGTTTCCGTCGTCCCGACCAACTGCTCAACTACCGCCGGGGCCAGCAAGGTCAGCCGCATCAGGCGGCGCACCTGCGTCACGTTGATCTCCTCGGCATCCGCGATCTCGGCCACCGACCCCACGCGTTGCTCATCCAGCAACCGCTGCCAGTGATAGGCCAGCCCGAGGGCGCGCAGTAGTGCGCTGTCCTGCGCAGACTCGCGAGCCTGCCGCTCTCGGCGCGCCTCCTCCATAAATTCCTGCGGCGCATCCAGCGGCGTGATGATCTGCTTCCTCAAGCCCCGTTTGACCAGCGTCCAGTGCACGAAAGTCTCCAACTGGACGCCGCCTGCTGGTGACGGCAATTGGTAGGTGACCGCGTCACCCTGGTACCGACCCCGGTGTTTCTTGCTCATACATCCTCCTCAAAGTGTTCCACAATCTGGCGTTGAGCCACCCAATTCACTGGCACCGGATTTCGCTGGAACCAAATCAGGTTCATTCGGCGTGGCTGCCTGCCGGTCATCAAGCGCTCGATGATGTCGGGCGCGAGTAAGGTCATGCGCAGGAATTCATTCACGACCGAGCAATGCAACCCCTCTGCACGCGCAATCTCGGTGCCGCTGCGCATCGCGCCGGTGTCGATCAAGTGCTGCCAGTAGAAACCCCGAGCCAGTCCGTCGAGCAGCGTTACGTCGTGGAAGTGCCGGTCGTCTGTGACCACTCGCCGTGCCCCTCGGCGACGAAACGCCAAGGGCACGAAGGTTTCCAGTGAGTCGTCCATCAGGCCTCAACCTCCAGCATTTCCGCACCAATGCCGCTCGGCGCGAATTCTTCGATCAGCGCGCTCCAGCCAATCTCTCGCCATTTCACCTTGATGCCCTGAACCTCACCGGTGTGGACAAGGTCGATGCGCTCGATCATCAGATTCGCAACTCGATGGCGCTCGGCCGGAAACAGCTGCTCCCACACGTCGTTCAGCCGTCCCATCGCCATCACCGTGGTCGCCTCGTCAATCTTGGCACCATTGCGCTGGATGAAGCGCACCACCGATGCAATGGACTCCGGACTGGTCAGCACGGTGCGGATCTGCGCGATCACCGCCGCCTCAATCTCGGGAGCAGGCAGGCGCTCGTAAGTTTTGCCCGGTGCGCCAAAGCGGCTCTCCGACTTGGACACGTAGTAGTGGTACTTGCGCCCGTTCTTGCGTGAGTAGGTCGGGTACATCCGCTCGCCAGACGGCGCGTAAAGCATGCCGCGCAGCAGCGCGTCGGTGCGTGACCGGATTTTGGTTTCCACCGAGCGGCTGTGCGAGTCCTTGGCCAGCACCTCGTGAACGCGATCCCACAGAGCCGGTTCAATGATGGCTGCGTGTACGCCGGGGAACCACTTCCCCTTGTGCGAAATCTCGCCAAGGAAGATGCGGTTGCGCAGCAGCTTGTGCAGGTACTTTTTGTCGATCTGCGTTCCGTTGCGGATCTGGCCATCTTGCGTCGTCCATGCCTTGGTGGTGATGCCCTCGGCGGTCAGGTTGGCGGCAATCTGTGTCGGCGCACCGATGGTCAGCATCTCCTCGAAGATGCGGCGCACCACCGCCGCCTCGGTTTCGTTGATGACCAGCAAACGGTTCTCGACGTTGTAGCCAAGAGTCGGCACGCCGCCCATCCACATACCTTTGCGCTTGGCCGCCGCGATTTTGTCCCGGATGCGCTCGCCAGTTACCTCCCGCTCGAACTGGGCGAAGGACAGCAGCACGTTCAGCATCAGCCGCCCCATCGAGGTGGTGGTGTTGAACTGCTGGGTGACCGACACGAAGGACACACCGTGGCGCTCAAACACCTCGACCATCTTGGAGAAGTCGGCAAGGCTGCGTGTGAGGCGGTCAATCTTGTAGACCACGACGATGTCGACAAGGCCGCGCTGGATGTCGGCCAGCAAACGTTTCAGCCCGGGGCGATCCGTGTTGCCCCCGGAAAATCCGGGGTCGTCGTAGTCGTCGGCCACCGGAATCCAGCCCTCGGCTCGCTGGCTGGCGACGTAGGCATGGCCCGCCTCCCGCTGAGCATCGATGGAGTTGAATTCCTGATCCAGTCGTTCATCCGATGACACCCGGCAGTAGACGGCACAGCGTTTACGCGGCTTGCTGGATGCGATTTGCACTGGCTCGTTCATTTCGCACCTCCTTGCGCCAAGCCAAAGAACAAGGGCCCAGACCAGCGCGCGCCGGTGATGTACCGCGCCACAGCGGTCAGACTCTTGAAGGGGCGACCCTCGTATTCAAACTGGCCGGTGGCAGACACTGTGACTTTGTGTTCCCGCTCGCCCCATTCGCGCAGCAACACCGTGCCCGGCGCAAAATTGAACTCGCGGGGCTTGGCACGCTGCTTGATCTTGGAATGCTTCGCGCCAATGGCCTCCAGCCGCTGGCGAGTGGCGACCGCGAGGCCACCGAATGCGTCCTCCTGCAGTTTGTAAGCGACGCGGGATTCAACGTGAGTGCGGTTTGGATAAGCCGGTCGGCGGGTGAAGTACCGATCCCACAGTGTCCAGAGCTCGGCCATCGGCAGGCACGACAGGTCGGAGATGCGTGCGGCGACGGATGCTTGTTTTTGGCTTGCGCCGAAATTGGCGTTTTCGTTCATGACAACCTCTTTTCTTGATAAGGGGTTGTATGAACGCGCTGGTTGGCCAGAAAGCCAAGGTCAACTTCTCTCTGTTTGGCGGCCTGCGCAAGCTGGGTGCGGACGATGGCGGCCGCAAGAATTGTCGTGATCTCGGCAGCGCGGGCGCTGGCCGACATCTCGGACGGTGGACTAAGTTCGATGTTGTTCATGACGGCTCCGGGGAATAGCAACTGTCACAAATGATCAATCCAATCTTCCGAAGAGGATGGCAACGCAGGGTAATCAGGATTGCCGCAAACAGCAAAACGCAAGACTAACTTGCAAAGTACAATTCGCAAGAATACAATGCTGTTTTAGGAGGTCATCACCATGCTTGAAAAAATCTCGCAAAAGCTGATCGGCTACCGCGTCAAAGCGGCGCGCGATGCGAAGGGCTGGACGCAAGATCAGCTCACCCAAGGCCTCGGTTTGAACGACCGGCAGTCAGTCTCCGACATTGAAAACGGCAAGCGTGCGTTGAAGCCAGATGAACTGCTGGAGCTGTCCGATTTGCTGGATCGGGACATCGAGTACTTCATTGATCCGTTCGCTGTTGCTGGCGAGGCACAGTTTTCTTGGCGTGCCGCCCCAGAGGTTCCCGAAGACAGCCTTGACGGTTTCGAACTGAAGGCTGGGCAGTGGATTGGCGTGCTGCGCTGGCTGCGCGAACAGCAAGATAGTAAGACGAGCGTGCTTAAGCGTGCTTTGCGTCTGTCCGCACAATCCTCGTTCGAGGATGCTCAGGAGCGCGCCGAAAGTTTGGCCGCTGAACTCGACCTCGGCGTGATCCCAGCCGAGACCTTGATCGACAAAATTGAGCGCGAGCTCGACATTCCGGTGCTGTTCGTAGATACCGTCGAAGCCGACGACGGCAAATCAATCTCGGGGGCGACCTGTCACCTCGAAGAGATGGGCGTCGTCCTCATCAACCGCAATGAGACGGAGGCACGGCGCTTCTACGACCTGGCGCATGAATTATTCCACGCGCTGACTTGGGATGCGATGAAGCCCGACCACCGCGAATCCAACTCTATTGAGGATCGCAACAAGAAGAAGCGCATTGAGCAACTGGCCGACAATTTTGCCGCCGCCTTGCTGATGCCTTGTGCCTCCCTCGACAAACTGATCGACAGTGATCGGCAAAACGATATCGCGCATCTGTGCGAAGTCGCAGCGCTGCTGCGCGTTGCACCGGTTGCCCTCGCGTGGCGGTTGTTCAACCTCAAGCGTATCAGTGACGACACTCGCCGCAATCTCTCGCAGGAGAAGCAACGTTCATCCGTATCAGGCCCGCCTAAGCGGTTTTCGCCCACCTTCGTGCGGATGCTGCACGAGGCGCTGGAAAACGGGCGTTTGTCGGCGCGTAAAGCTGCCAAAGCCATGGGTCTTGGCCTGGGCGGTTTGACCGAGCTCTTTGCTCAGTACGACCTCGCAGCACCTTTTGAGCTGTGAGGTGCGAACTGTATGCAGAAAACACGAGTCTTCGCCGACACCAACGTCATCCTCGAGGCATTTCGAACCAATTGCTGGAAAGCGATCAGCAGTCATTTCGCCATCGAAACAGTCGAAAAATGCGTTGAGGAAACACTGACCGGAAATCCCGGTGATCCCCGGCATATTTCGGTTCCTCCGGCAGATCTGAACGCAGGCCTTGCCGCGCAGCATCCAGTGACACGCAAGGAACTCGCGTCACTGGTGCTCACCCATCCAGCCTGCACCACGCTTGACGATGGAGAGAAGCACCTACTGGCATGGCTGGTCGCGAGCAAGCTTCAGCCCTCAGTGCTCATCGTTGTCACCACCGCCGACAAGGCAGCGTTGGTCGGAGTCGCGCGCACTGGACATTACCGGCGGCGCATCATCACTTTTCGCACCGAACTGGAAGGGCTGATCCCTACCTACGGCGACCTTGTCGCTATCGCCCACGACATGCCCAGTTGGGGCTCGGGTGGCGAAATTGTTGCGTGGGATGCCAATACCTTGACCGCCACCACCTCCGAACCTCTTCCATTTATCGATTCACCCGCAACCCACGTCATTGCATTGCGTAAGCGTGACGGATCCGTCGCAGGCCCATTCAACGTTAGCCCGGGCATCGGTGAGCAACAAGCAATTTTTGCCGCAGCGCCAGATATGGTGATCGAAACCGGCACCAACGGCGAGCGCACTCACTACGCATTCGGCCAGACCGACGATTGGGGTTTGCAAGCCAGAGTCATCGCCGTGAGGCCACGTGGCGAGCAGGTGGAAATTACCTGCGTTGCCGAGCATCCAGCCGTTCACACGGCTGACCAAATTTAAGGGAGACCCAAAATGACCGACCCCCAATTGATGGATGGCATGGTGATCATGCCGCACGAAGAATTTGAAGAACTATTGGAGCGTGTTGCCGAGCGCGGCGCACGCCACGCCTTGTCCGATGTGGGTCTCGACGGCCCAGATGCCGCCCGGGACATCCTCGAACTTCGCAATCTGCTCGACGCTTTCAACGAAGCCAAGAAAACCGCTGGCCTCACGCTCATCAAAATGCTGGTCACGGGCCTGGTGATGGCGCTGCTGGCCGGCACCATCGTCAAAATCAAACTGTTCGGAGGCCCGCAATGAGCCCAATCTTCACCACACTCGCTCCTGGCCTCTTCGAAGCTGGTGCCAAACTCATCGACCGGCTGATTCCCGACCCGGCCCAGCGCGAGCAGGCCAAGCTCGCCTTGTTCCAGGCCGAAGGTCAGCAAGCCCTGCAGGAAATGCAGGTGAGCTTGTCGGCAATCCTGGCCGAGGCCAATTCTGCAGACCCGTGGACGAGCCGCGCCCGACCGACCTTCCTCTACGTGATTTACAGCATTATTTTGTTGTGCGTGGTCGGAGCCATCATCGGCATCTGGTGGCCACAGCAAACGTTTCAGGCAGCAGAGAATCTGAGCAAATTACTGGGCGCAATCCCGGAAAACCTCTGGTGGCTGTTCGGTGCAGGCTATCTTGGCTACACTGGCGCACGCAGTTTCGACAAGTGGCGAGGTGCCGACCGATAGCGCGCTTTTGACCGCTTCCAACCCTCCAGCCCCCAGCCTTTCTCGACATCCAGCCATGTCGGGAAGGGCTGGGGGCTTTTTTGCGTTTCTGTTTGAATCATTACCATTGCTGAAAGGCATCGCCAAATGTTACACTTGGCATAATAAATTTTAAGTTTGCGCAGGGTGTCAGTAGCTTCTAAGGGAGGCTGCCATGTACCCCCCCCCCGAATTTGGGCGCCACAGGTCAGTACCTGTGCGTTTGTAACGGGGGTTTTTACTGGAGGAGGCGGGTTGAAAAATCAACTCAAAAAGGTCGCGATTGGCGTAGATGCAACTTGCGTGGCAAGTGACAACTCTGGTTCGGAAACGAATGGTCAGAGTGCGGTAGCTATTCTTGAGCATAGAGTTTCTTGCCTGCGGTTCGTACGGGTTGCCCCGCTGCACTGCGACTGCGTGCAGTCGTACCGATCGGCAACGCAACATTTCCCTTTTTTGCATAAGACAAGACATCCCCGGTCATCATGGAATCGGGCGTTGAGTGACGTCTGATAATTAAGAAATCTGTCGGAGAGCCTAATTGAAAACCAATCTAATCAAAAATTTTCAAAACAAGAGTGCGGTAATTGGTATCGTTGGGCTCGGTTACGTCGGGCTGCCCTTGATGCTCCGTTACATCGAAGTCGGATACAAGGTAATTGGCTTTGATATCGATAAATTAAAGGTCGATGCACTATCGCAAGGTAAAAGCTACATCGAGCACATCTCGGAGGCGTCCATAAGGGATGCTGTAAAGAACGGATTCGAAGCAACGACAGATTTCAAGCGGGTATCTGAAGCCGACGCATTGATCTTATGTGTGCCGACCCCGCTCAATAAGTACCGTGAACCTGATGTCGTCTGACGTCGCCAATATCCCGGCCAACCCCTGCGTGCGTTTTGTATTCGGCTCCATTACCGATGACAAAATTCTTGCGGATTTGCCGAATGATCTGGACTACGCTTTTCATCTGGCCTGCTACCACGGCAATCAGTCATCCATTGCCAACCCGTTGGCCGATCATGACAACAACACGCTTACGTCACTCAAGCTGTTTGATCGACTCAAGGATATCAAGGGTCTTAAAAAGGTGGTGTATGCCGCTGCCGCCTGCGCCGTGGCCGAGAAGACCTACGACACGCCTACTGCGACCACCGAAGAGCAACCTGTAACGCTGTACCACGACAGCCCGTACTCCATATCCAAGATTATTGGCGAGCTGTATGGCAACTATTACTTCCAGCAGCACAAGCTGCCGTTCGTGAAAGCCCGCTTCTCAAACGTTTTTGGCCCACGAGAAATTCTTGGTGCGGGTCAATGGCGCGGAACAGTGCACACCGTTTGGCGCAACGTCACTCCGACCTTCATTTGGCGCTCGCTAAACGGCGAAGCGCTTCCGCTGGACAACGGTGGTAACGCAAGTCGCGACTTTATTTTCGTCGAGGACATGGCACGCGGTCTAATGGCTTGTGCGTTGAAGGGTGAAGTGGGTGGCGTGTACAACCTGGCCACAGGGCGAGAAACCAGCATTTTGGAGTTAGCAACACTCATTAACGAATTTACTGGCAACAAAACGCCCTTAGATTTGCGTCCTGCTCGCGACTGGGATCGCTCTGGTAAGCGTTTTGCCTCCACTGAAAAGTCAGAGCGCGAGCTGGGTTTTACTGCACAGATTGATGTGAGAGAGGGCGTACGTCGCACGGTTGATTGGACCAAGGCAAACGCTGAGTTAATCAAACGCAGCATCGCCAAGCACGATAAGTTAATGGCACAGGTTGGCGGCTAAGGATGCAGATTAAGGGCAATCGCTTTTTGGTCATTGGTGGTGCTGGGTTTATCGGCTCCCATCTTGTAGAGCAGCTCTTGGCGGAAGGGGCTGAGCAGGTTCGCGTTTATGACAACTTCTCGCGGGGCACGCGTGCCAACCTGGCGCCGGCGCTGCGCGACCCACGTGCAGAGGTATTTGCCGAAGGTGGTGACGTCCTTCACCGCGACACTTTGCTGCGTGCAATGGCGGGTATGGATGGCGTATTTCATCTGGCTGCTCTATGGCTGTTGCAGTGTCATGAATATCCACGCTCCGCATTCGAAGTAAACGTGGTGGGCACCATGAATGTGATCGAAGCGGTGATCGCCAGCGGTGTTAAACGCTTGGTGTTTTCTTCCTCGGCTTCTGTGTATGGCGATGCGGTTACCGAACCCATGGAAGAAGATCACCCTTTTAATTGCCAAGAGTTCTACGGGGCCAGCAAAGTCTGCGGCGAAATGCTGCTGCGAGCGCTTCATAACCGCGAGCAGAGCAAAGGTAGCGGTTTTGAGTATGTCGGTTTACGTTACATGAATGTGTATGGAGCGCGACAAGACGATAAGGGCGCCTACGTTGGGGTCATTGTTCGCATGCTAAATGCGCTGGATGCAGGTGAGCGACCGGTGATTCACGGCGACGGATCACAGTCGTATGACTTTATTGACGTGCGGGACTGCGCCAGAGCCAATGTGTTGGCCATGCAGTCAGCCTCCACCAATCAGTACTACAACGTGGGAACTGGTATCAAAACCTCCATTGCGGAGCTCGTGGACCTGCTAAGCGTCAGGCATCCGAATAAAACGACCGCACGCTTCGAGTCCGGTGAACGCCCGTTTGTGCGGAATAGAGTCGGCGATACAAGGAAGGCTAGCCGAGAGATCAACTTTAGCGCCGAGATTGACCTAGACGTGGGTTTGCGCGAGTTCATTCAGTGGCGCAACAATCAACATCTCGGAGGGCGGGTATGAGTGCTCATCTCGACATATTTCGCTCTTTGCGGGTTTTGGCGGGCTATCGCCATAGAGTGCTAGAAGGTGTTATCCATGACATTCGCCAGCGCTACATTGGGTCCGCTTTCGGATCGTTATGGGTCTTTCTGTTTCCGCTCTTGCAGTTAGGAATTTACGCCGGTCTTTACAGCTTCATTTTCAAGGTCCGGGTCTCTGGGCTCACTGAGATGGGCTATGTCGTTTTGGTGTTCTCTGGACTTGTGCCACTCATGGCCTTTAACGAGGCCCTTACTGCCGCTACGTCATCCTTGTCAGCCAACAAAAACCTATTGTTAAACACAGTTTTCCCAGCTGAGCTCATTCCGCTTCGGGCTGCGCTTTCTGCCCACGTTACAAGCCTGATCGGACTAGCAATTACCTTAGTTGTAGGTTTTGCACTTGGCAGAACAAGTTGGCAGGCTGTGTTGCTCGTACCCGTATTCTGGGTGCTACTGCTCATGTTTGCCATGGGAATTGGGTGGATGTTCTCTTTGTTCTCTCTGGTGGCACGAGATATTCAACATGGTCTAGGGTTAGTGACCATGCTGCTTTTTGTACTGAGTCCATTTGCTTACACGCCCGAGATGGTGCCCGTGGCTTTGAAACCACTTATCTATTTGAATCCGCTCTCCTATTTCGTTCTGACGTTTCAGCAGCTTATTTGCTACGGAACATGGCCAGATCCTATTGCCGCCGGTGGCGCTGTGGTGTTGGGTGTAGGGAGTTTTTTTGCAGGATTCAGTGTTTTTCAGCGAGCTAAATATGTCTTCTTCGACTATGCATGAGCCGCTCGCCATTCGCCTGCAGAATGTATCCAAAATATACAAACTGCATGGTAGCCAAAGCGACCAGCTTATTGATGTGCTGGGGTTTCAACGGTTTGGATTTAAAACGAAAACGCCATTCAAAGAATTCGCAGCATTGAGCGAAGTTTCTCTGGACGTACCTCGAGGCCACCGCATCGGCATTGTCGGCCGCAATGGTGCTGGAAAGACCACGCTACTTAAGCTGATCTGCGGTAACTTTGCGCCGACGTCTGGCGAAGTGGAAGTCAATGGCACGGTTCAGGCTCTGATGAATATTGGCTTAGGTTTTCATCCGGAATATACCGGCCGTGAGAACGTGGAGGCGTCCCTGCAGTACAACGGTCTGGCCCGCGATGAATACGAAAAGGCAATGGAGGGAATCGTCGATTTTTGCGAGTTGGGTGATTTTCTGGATCAGCCGTTCAAAACCTATTCACTGGGCATGCAGGCGCGCCTGATGTTTGCGGCAGCAACGGCCATCAAGCCCGACATCCTCATCGTTGACGAGGTTCTCGGTGCCGGTGATGCCTATTTTGTTGCCAAATCCAAAATCAGAGTGCAGCGAATGATTGAGGCGGGTTGCACCATGCTGCTGGTGTCGCACTCGATGCAGCAGGTACTGGAATTATGTGACGAGGCGATCTGGCTCGAGCAAGGTGCCATCAAGATGCGGGGAGAGTCATTAGTCGTTGTCAAGGCCTATGAAGAGTCCTTGCACGGCCGCATGCGCTCCATCGTTTCGCCTGCAGATGGGCTATCCACTTTGGAGTCTGATAGCCATCCGGTGCTGGCGAAAAATGGTGCTCAGGAGCTGCTGCCAGATACCGCTGCCGAAGCGCGCTTCAATTTGTCACACGAGGTCCAGCTTCAGGTGCCCGCATTCTTGCCGCACCAAATGCGCCAGAGCTTTCCTCCTTACAAAAAAGAAGACCTCCATGTTTTTCGGCATGTTGCGCGAGGTGGCATTTCCCGCTGGGACTCGGAAAAAGGAATCAAGGTAAGCGGTTTCAGCATTCAGACCGAGAGAGGGTTCGAAAGCTGCCTGCGTGTGCTGCGCCCCTGCAAGTTCATCCTTTTGCTGAGCGCAGAGGTTTCAAAGCAGTTCTCTTGCATGTATGGCATTGTTCTGAATGACGCACTCGGGAACGTGGTGGCAAGAATCTGGAGTCCTCCAGATGTCTTTGAACTGCAGGAGGGCGAGAGCAAGGTCGTTGAAATGCTGCTGAATCCTGTGCAGATAGGGCCGGGTGAATACACGATCGGCATTAGCGTGCTTGAGGCTACCCAAATTGAATTTCTCAACACAACCCCTCGCTATGACCTACTGGGGAGGAGCTTCAACTGTACGATAGAAATGGATGAAACCCTTGGTGCGGCGTCAGCCAACTTCATTCACAGCGCAGAATGGAATCTCTAGATGAATACCTCAGACATAGACAACGCTGATATTTACTCGCGCAAACCAGAATCGGTGCAGAACGGTATCCCTGTGTTTTCAAGCAAGGATGTCTACGTCGAAAACTACGAGAAAATCGCTAGCGATCATGTTTCGCAAATCAGCGCGACCCAGGAAAACCCTTTCATGGAAGAAGAGCTCTGGGTCAGCCTAGAGGCATCCACACGCACATACATTCAAAGGCATGTGAGCAAGGGTTCCCGTATCCTTGATGTCGGAGTCGGCTTGGGACGGTTGCTGGAGCCGCTCACGGAATACAAACGCTACGGTGTCGACATCAGTCTGGACTACCTCGCTGTCGCAAAGCGTCGCGGAATTGAAGTGGCACTGGCCAAGATCGAAGAGCTGCCCTACCAGGCCGGCTTTTTCGACGCCATCGTTGTCTGCGATGTGCTGGAACATGTTTTTGATCTCAATTATTGCTGCGAAAAAATACTTGCCTGCCTGCGACCTGGAGGTGTGTTGATCGTGCGCGTTCCGTTCAAAGAAGATCTAGGCGTCTATTTGAAAGAAGACCTGCCGTACGAATTCATTCATCTGCGAAACTTTGACGAAGCAAGCCTTCGCCTGCATTTCCAGAAGATTTTTGGTCTTCAGTTCCTGGAAGCTGCGCCGACCACTCCCTATCTTCAGGGAACGCCGAGATTGAAGATTAGGCTCCTGCCTGAAGAGACCCGCAACAAGCTCGCACAGATGGCAGCGGATCGCCCTGAATTTGCGCCTGTTGCCAGTGCGATGCAGGTTTCGGAAGAAGCATTCCAGGCCTGGATCTACGATTTGAAGGACAACGCCAAAGCCCTTTTTAAGGATATTGCCGGCGAGCTCATCTTGGGCATTGAAATCAATGCCGTCTTTATCAAACCGTATAGCGAACTCGAATCGCGTCGGGCCTTGCGGGCAGGCACCATCGAAGCAACGCAGATCAGACCGGCCTCACAAGACCAAGCACTGGCGGGGCTGGGAAGAGATTTTCTGAGTTTTCGCCACAAGGCCAACCAGGACGCTGTCGGGTTGGGGCAATTGATTGAAACCAAGTTGAACCACGCCGATGATGCAATCGTAAGCGTGAAAGAACAACTGAAACATATGCTTGCCCTGCAAAACCAGACCGCCGAATCCATTAAGCAGCAAATATCCGATATGGACCAGACACTCGCAGTGCTGTGCGTGCCGCTGCATAAAAAAATCGCTAGAAAACTTCGACGACTCTTTAACTTCTCGCATTGAACTCAAAGATCAGTATGGAAACCACCGAAATTTCAAAAAATAACGCAACGTTCTGGGATGAACTGTGCGGGTCTCATCTTGCAAAATCTCTCGGGATTGCTGATTCATCTGTCGAATCGCTGCAGAGATTCGACGACTGGTACTTCGATTTTTACCCTTACCTGTTTGACCATATCCCCTTCCAAAATATGAAGGGAAGAAGAGTCCTGGAAATAGGCTTGGGCTATGGCACCGTATCCCAAAAATTGGCAGAGTCAGGGGCCGACTACACCGGTTTGGACATTGCCCAAGGTCCGGTTTCTATGGTCAATCAGCGCCTGACCCAGAACCATTTGCCCGGCACCGCCATTCAGGGAAGCATTTTGGAACCGCAATTGCCTGCCGCCACATTTGACTATGTGATTGCGATTGGCTGCCTGCACCACACGGGTAATCTCCAGTTGGCTATTGAACAATGCCACCGCTTGCTCAAGCCGGGTGGGCAGTTGATCTTTATGGTCTATTACGCATATTCCTACCGCCGGTTCCGCATGACACCTCTTCTGACTATCAAGAATATGGTGAAAGAAGCGTTTGGTTATCGAGGTGTTGTGGGTAATGGATCGAATCGGCAGAGAGCCGCATACGATGCCAGCTCGAAAGGCGGTGGGGCCCCCCATACCGACTGGATTTCCGAATGTTCATTAAAGGACTACTGCGGGACCTTCACCTCCTTTAAGGCCACGATCGAAAACATCGACCAGGAAGCGCCATTCCAGTCCACCCCCCGCAAGGAACTGCTCAAGACAAAGTGGCCATCGATTGTCGGTCTTGATATTTATGCCACGGCGACAAAGTAATCGGTTATGAACGTTTTATTTCTTTACAACTCAACCCAAACGTTCACGAATACCGTCTACGAACACCTTGCGAGTTTTGGAGATCACTCCAGTCATCGGGTGTTTTATTCCCATGCCGATCCTGTATCCGAACTCAATGTTGATCTCGAGGTGTTTGATGCTGTGGGTATTCATTTCTCGATCAGGCTGCCCTTTGATCAGGTTTCATCTTCGGTTTTACACGCTCTCGAAGCCTTTAATGGCTTAAAGTTCCTGTTCATTCAAGATGAATATGACTTTCCTCAAAGGACTTGGTACTGGATTCGGAAACTAGGAATCAATCTGGTGTTCACAGTGGTACCAGAGGCGGGTATTGAAACCGTCTACCCAAAAGCAGAATTCCCCTATACACGTTTTGTCACGAATCTGACTGGCTATGTCCCGGAGAAACTGCCTCCCACTCAAGAGCTGCCACCACCCTCTGAACGGACCCTTATGGTGGGCTACAGGGGGCGTCCCCTGCCAATTCGCTATGGGCAGCTTGGTATTGAGAAAATTGCAATTGGTCAAATTGTTAAGACCTACTGTGATCAACACGATGTAAGAAGCGACATCGCATGGAGTGAGCAAGCTCGCATCTATGGCCCAAAGTGGTACGACTTTGTTGTGTCATGCAGGTCCATGCTGGGCTCCGAAAGTGGCAGCAACGTATTCGATTGGGATGGAACTCTAAACGAAGTCATTGAACGGTACCGCAGCGCGAACCCGGGAACCACCGACGATGATGTCTATAAAGACATTGTTCGCCCAAAGGAAATCGATGGTCTTATTAATCAGATTTCACCAAGGGTTTTCGAAGCAATTGCGTCGCGAACAGTCTTGGTTCTGTTTGAAGGTGAATATTCGGGCGTGATCCAACCTGGGGTGCATTTCATTTCGTTGAAGAAAGACGGTAGCAACTTAATAGACGTTGTTCGTTCGCTAAAGAGTGATTCGTATGTCGATGCCATGGCAGAGAGAGCCTGGCACGATGTAATTCTTTCTGATAAATACTCATACAGATCCTTTGTCGACATGGTGGATAAGGAACTTGAGCGTTCATACAGCGAGTTGGGGTGCCATGACAAGAGCACGCCCAAAATCGCCGCCTATGATCCCACGCCGATTACGACACGTCCGACGCGAGCAAAACCGCCTGAGCCTTCCACTGACACCACTATTCACACACTTTTCAATGATTTGGAATGCCATGACAAAAGCACGCCCAAAATCGCCACCTTTGATCCCACGCCGATTACGACACGTCCGACGCGAGCAAAACCGCCTCAGCCTTCCACTGACACCATTATTCACACAATTTTTGGATCTCATGAACTTAAGGATTTGGCAAGACGATTCCCGATTTATATATGGTTGAAGATGCCGGAGTCGATAAGGTCAGTGCTGAGGCATCCGCTAAAACGGCTTTTAGGGAGAGGTTGAAAGAAAATGTGTGGAATCTTTGGTCTTCTAGCAGACCGCTCTCGAGCAACTGAACAATCTTCCGCGGATCTGGATGTGGGCCTGACCCGTACCGGAGCAGACCCGTTCCCTACAGCTACGGGCGCCTGACCCAGGAGAAGCTTCTCATCGGTCAGCGCATGAAGCATGTATGCGCAGAGAGGGGCATACCGGCCAATATCGATGTCACCGAAGAATCGCGCATTTACGGACCTGCGTGGCCGTAATTCATCGGCAATTGCCGCGCTGTCCTCGGCACCGAAAGCGGCTCCAATGTCTTTGACTTTGACGGTATTCTCAAACCGGCAATTGAGCGCTACCTCAAGGAACATCCGGATGCCGATTTCGAATCCGTACACGCGCGCTTCCTGCAGGGGCACGACGACCTGATCCACATGAACCAGGTGTCCCCCAGAATTTTCGAGGCCATTGCTATGCGAACTGGCCTGGTGCTTTTTGAAGGCACCTACTCCGGCGTTGTTCGGCCATGGGAACATTTCATACCTATGAAGAAAGACTTCAGTAACGTGGATGAGGTCTTTTCTGCGCTGGCGGACTTGTCTGGCCTGGAGGCCATGATTCAGCGCGCGTATGACGATGTGATCGCTTCAGGCAGGTACCACTTTCGTACTTTCATTGCCATGCTGGACGCGCAAATTGAAAACGTAGCATTGCCGGGCAAAGGATACGAGCCTTGTTATGGTCTGGTTGCTTGGCGCGAATCTGCTGATGCAGTGCTCAAGGTAATTCCTAGCCAACGCATGCAAACCCCAACCCGCCAGCCTCTGCGTCACTTTGACCAGATTGCCGACCCGGTTGTGACACTGCGCATTAGCTGGGGTGCTCTGCACCGTGCCGCAATGCGGCGCTATGAGTCCGTCCTGTATTCGCCGTTGGGGCGTAAGTGCAAGGCGTACTTGCAAGGCAATGCATTGGTGTATGTCACCATGCGGAAGTGCGTGCGCCTTTTGACAGGCAGGTGGTAGCGTGCAGACAGTGTCGCCTTCGGCCTATCAGCCATTGGTCTCCGTCGTTGTGCCCATCACCGATGATGCGCATGAGGGCGCAAAGCGCGTGGACTTGGCCCGCGCACAAACCTGGCACAGGCTGGAAGTGATTCCGGTTCAAGTCCATGGGCCATCCGGAATTGCCCAGGCCGTGAATGCAGGTCTGGCTGCCTGCAAAGGGGATTTCATCAGCCTGCTACTTCCTGGCGCAAGATACACCCCCGACAAGATTGCCAGGCAAGTCGCGTTTGTGGAACAGTTTGATTTGCAAGACGCAGCGGTGTATTGTGACTACAAGTTGCTGAATGGCGGCCATGCGGATGGCGTGCCAATTGCACTGCTATCAACTGACCCCACGGCAATGTTTCGCAAAATCTACTGCGGATTGCCTATCGACAGCAGCACCCTGTTGATTTCACGCAAAGCCCTGGCAAAGCTGGGTTTGCTGGATGAGCACGGAGGCCAGGCAGCATTGCAAGGTTTTATGTTGGACTTGAGCCAGCATACCGATCTGGTGGGCATGTCCGCGTCATTGGTTAGCATCACGGGATCACTGCCATTCACTGCTGTGGAAAAGGTTTATCTGCGCAGTTTGTATGCGGGCTTACTTTCAGAAATTGTTCGGTCGAGTGAGTGTGGCGCTTACGACGTTGACTTGTTTTCGACACTGGGGGAAGCAACTGCGGCAAGGCTGGCACAAGGTTTACCGCTTGCTGCTGGGGATACCTTGTGGACTACTGGCACGCTGCTAAGCCGAAACGCAAATACTGGTCGAGCGCTGCGGTCGTTTGCCAAACCGTTGCTGCGTGGTGCTGTGCGCCGTCTTCCCGCCAGCATAAAGCGCCGATTGCGCGCGACCCTAGCACGCCAATCGGATGCCACCGGTTCACGCCTGGATTTTTCTGCCATCTACCGCGACAACGGGTTTGTAGGCACCGAGTCCCTTTCGGGAGCAGGCTCTACCCGGTTTCAGACACGCGTCATACGGCAGAAGCTTCCAGAGCTTTTTCGCGAGCTGGGTGTCAAAAACGTGGTCGATATTCCATGCGGTGACTTCCACTGGATGCGCGATGTGGACCTCGGTGATATCCATTACACCGGCGCGGATGTGGTGGACGAGATGGTTCGTAAAAACCAGCAGTTGTTTGGTGGCCCTTTGCGGGCATTTGAATGTGTCAATCTGATCACTGGCCCTCTGCCTGCCGCAGACCTGGTGTTTTGTCGAGACTGTCTGGTGCATTTGCCATTCGAGGATGCTCTTGCCGCTATTGAGACCATCCGACAGAGCAAGTGCCAGTGGCTGTTGACGACAACATTCACGCGGGACACTCCCAACGCCGACCTGGATGCTGCTGGTTACCGATGCACAACTGGGGCGATGAAGCCGCCGCAAGGCGGCTTTGTCATTTTTACGACGGGATTCCTGAAAATGTAACGTGCCATCGCCTACATTGACGTCTACAACCTGTATTACAGTCGTCTGCGAGGAACTGACTATAAGTGGCTGGACTTGCTTGCACTATTCCGCGAGCAAATATTAAAACCACAGCTGCCTGATACTCCTCTTGATGTCGTTAAGTTCTTCACTGCCCCAGCAATGGGCAAGTTCGCTTCACATGGCACAGATTCTGTTACTGTGTTGAGGCCGACCGA
>SESH01012035.1_pt1 | contig 19237 bp, 19 predicted proteins | sample 3171561 | NCBI WGS metagenome assembly SESH01 (sample SAMN10866947, study PRJNA518727) | freshwater metagenome | biome: subpolar coniferous forest; feature: holomictic lake; material: water; isolation source: holomictic Lake 442 2011 16.5 m and 2014 13 m | place: Canada: near Kenora, Ontario
CCAGCCAGCCATCACGTCTCAAGTAAAGACACTCAGTTGTTTTATGGGTAGTGACAAGTGATGATTAAAAAAGAACACCCTTCGCTTGGTCAGTAACACATGATTGCCGGCTATTAACACTTGTTATGATGTAATTTTAACTTGATAGCTGGTCAGTGACAGCTGAGTTTTGGTCACTAACACCTGGCATCAAGTTCGTAACGTTCGAGTTTCGGCCATTAACATCTGATGGTAAGTCCGTGATATATAAGTTTTGGTTATTAACACCTGATGGTAAGTTCGTGACGTGTAAATTTTAGTTATTAATGTCCGATAGTAAACAGATGACAGGCATTAGGAAGAATAATTTTTAAGAGATTTGATTTTTTAACAATGTAAGGGCATCAATAGACAAAATAATAATTTATTTAGGCCGTTGTTGTAGAGTAAAGATTGATAGGTAGATGTTGCTGATAAAAACCAAAATCTTTATCGCTCGTAAATATCTGGACGTTTAAACGCACTGAAACAGCACAGATGATTAAATCAATATGCGATCCCTGAATACCTTTTTGCCGGCATTTATTATAAAAATTGGCTGCAGTAATATAATCTTCATCGAGAATCGGCGTATTCTCAAAATAGTTCAGCTTGGTTTTTAAGGTCTCAAACTTGTTCAGATCACTATAACCTGACAATACTTCTTGTCGAATAGCCCCAATAATCAACACCCGTTGATCAGCTATTAATGTTTCCAGACTCTTTACCTGCGCCTCAAACTCCGGTTTCTTTGATCTGAATGCATGCGACCAGATACAGGTATCGACCAATACTTTCAAGAACGTCGCCCTTGCTTATAATCATAATCAAGGTCAGGATCAAATTGACCAAATAAATTTACAATCTCCAATTGTTTACGGCGATTAATAAATTCTTTTAACGCATTAACAACCGTATCTTCCTTGGTTTTAAAGTGCCCCACTGTTAACGCTTCATTAATTAAATCATCATCAATGGCAAGATTTGTAGTCATGTTAGCTATCCTCTATGAAGTAATGCATTAAAGTTATCCGATTGTACCGTATTATGTGGGCTAGTTAAATATGGTTTAAAACCACCTGATTTTTGTTTAATTATTACCCAATAGTTGGAGTATTATGTGCTGTAGAAGCTTCGGCGATAAATACATGCTATGTTGTTCAGTAAGTCCCTGTATCTTTGGGCACAATTAACAGCTTAAACTTTAACAGCAATCAGACAGGCAAAGTTAAACCATTGAAAATAAGTGCCAATACGGCCAAAGCCCGCCCTTTGTAGGAGTTCGTAGTTTTCATCCAGGCGATAGGGAATCAAAACATTTTCCAGGGCCTCACGTTTACGCTGATTCTCAATATCCGTATAGCGGCTTTGGGATACTTTAAATTGCAGGTAATGATCGATATATAAACGATTTAATACCGGGTCATTCACCAGAATCTTTTCTGACAATAAAACGATTCCCCCCGGTTTAAGTGCCTGATAAACGGCTTTTAGCAAGTGCTCTCTACCCATGGGTCTTACAAATTGCAGTGTCCAGTTAAGGATGACAATATTGCAAGCAGGTAATGGGGGAAGATCGCTTAAATCAGCGGTAATCAAAGACACTTTGCCGGTGGCTATTTGCCCGGATAGTTTGTCTCGTGCTTTATCCAGCATTGACTCTGAGTTGTCATAGCCTATAAAGCGAGTGCTTTCAGGGCATTTGGGATGTTGGGTTAAATATTCAAGCGTCGTGCCGGTTGAGCAACCCAAATCACAGACTATACCACCTTGTTCAGGTAAAAAATCCATAATAAGATCGGACTGGATGCGCTGAACCTCATTATAAAAAGGCACGCTTCTGGAAACCATATTGTCAAAAACCTTGGCAACGCGTTCATCAAAAGCAAAATCTTCTACCCTGGCGGTCTGTTGAAATACTCTATCTTGTTCGCTCATAGTTTATGTCTTCAGGTAGCTGTCAATTTGGTAAATTACGAATCATCAACTTGATCAGCCAGTGTTGTCAATTGTTTAACAAGCAAGTCCAATTGTTCGGTAGTTTCTGCTCTTACCGTCGCATGCGCTACTTTGCGACCTTTGCGAGGGACTTTAGCGTAAAGATGCAAGTGCACGTTGGCTATGGCTAATAGTTCTTCAGTGGTGGGCAGGCCGCCAATAAAATTAACCATCGCAGCTTTACCAACGGCTGTTGTTGTACCCAATGGTAAGTCCAGAATAGCGCGTAAATGATTTTCAAACTGGCTGGTTTCTGCGCCTTCAATCGTCCAATGACCCGAATTATGAACACGCGGTGCAAACTCATTGGCAATGAGCTTACCATCCACTTCAAATAATTCCAACGCCAGCACGCCGACATAGTCCAGCGCTTCCATTAGGCCTGATATGTAGGCTTCGGCTTGTTGCTGCATGGAGTCTTGACTGCAACTAGTTGCAACGCGCAATATGCCGCCGCGATGTATATTTTCTGATAATGGATAAAAAACAACGGCACCAGAAACATTACGTGCCGCTATGATGGATACTTCGCGGTTAAACGGTACAAAAGCTTCTACAACACCAACTGCTCCAGCTAATTGCTCCCAAGCGGGTTTTAAGTCATCAACTGATTTAAGTAAGGATTGACCTTTACCGTCATAACCCATTGTGCAGCTTTTTAAAATAGCGGGCCAACCAATAACTGACATGGCTTGTTCCAAGCTTTCAAAGCTATCTACAGGTGCATAAGCTGCAGTGGGTATCGAAATGTCACGAAAAAAGGCTTTTTCGATTAACCGATCCTGCGCAACGGCCAGTGCTTTAGGTGCTGGGTGCACTTGGGTATGTGACACTAAAAATTCTGCGACATCAGCGGGTACGTTTTCAAATTCATAAGTCACTACGTCAGCACGTTCTGCAAGCTGAGCGAGTAAACGCGGATCATTGTAATCACCCTGTAAATGCTCACCCAAACTATTAGCGCAGGCATCAGCAGACGGATCAAGAAAAATAAAATCCACACCTAACGGATAGCCTGCCAAGGCAATCATTCTCGCAAGTTGCCCTGCACCCAAGACACCGACTATCATAAAATTTCCTCTCGCGGATCAGAATGCGCGAGTACATTTTCGGTTTGTTCATTTCTAAAGGCATTTAATGCGCTTCGATAGTGCGTGTGTTTATTACTGATTATAGCGGCGGCCAATAACGCAGCATTGATAGCGCCTGCTTTACCAATCGCCAGCGTACCGACAGGAATACCCGCGGGCATTTGTACGATAGACAATAAGGAATCCATGCCATTAAGCGCTTTGGATTGTACGGGCACACCTAAAACAGGCAGCGCTGTTTTGGCGGCTGTCATGCCTGGTAAATGTGCGGCACCACCGGCACCTGCAATGATAACTTCCAGGCCTTTAGCTTCGGCTGTTTCTGCGTATTGGAAAAGTTTGTCAGGGGTTCTATGAGCCGAAACAACTTCAACTTGATGAGGTATGCCAAGGCGCTCAAGTGTTTCAGCGGCAAAGCGCATAGTTTCCCAGTCAGAGGTCGAGCCCATGATGATGCCAACCAGTGCTGTCATGTATTACTCCTTTAAAATGGTAAGAGTACAATCTGGATGATTTAAAAGTCGCGTAGTATCGCATAAATGAAGAAATGATGTTTTCTAAGTTAAAGAAGAATTGATAGGGTAATTGTCAAATTATTCCTTAAATAAAAAAAGTGTTTTTAAAAGTGGCAAATAAAGCACTATTAATTACGAAAACTTCAATCTGAAGAGAACTAGAACAAGTTGTCATTAAATGATAAAGTTATTGTATTATTCCGTGAAGATTCAAGTTGAGAATGACAAGCTTTGGATCTTATAACCCTTGCGATTGAGTTTCTGAAAATACAAAGCCTTACAAAAAACATTTTTTTTGCTGCCATGATTAGCATGATTTTGGGGGTATTACTTACCGGCTGTTCAGACGATGAAGAAAAAAAATTGCCGGTTAAAACCAGTTTCAATCCATTTGATCACTCTCATGATGTTCCTGTGACAGATGTCCAAAAGCACAAGTTTGAGCATGACTTTGCTGAACAATGTGTGACAAGAGAGTTGAAGAATTCTGTGAATATAGAGGAAGATAAGATTAGATTTTCTGAATCCTGTCTATGTGTAGCTAATTATATGCTTAAAGATTTAACTGATGAAGAAGCTGAAAAATTTCTTACAGAGCATGAAAATCCCCGGTCATTACAAATCAAGTACAACAGCGCTGCTTATCATTGCGCTCAAAAAAAACCCGTAGTTAAGGGCTTTAAAACATTTGAGGCACCTGCTGTTAAAAAGGAAGAGGGGTTTTTTAGCAAGTTTTTTTAGAGGTTCAAGCTTTTTTGTAGTTTAGGGGGGTAATGCTTTGTGGCCCCCCCCTAATGTTAGTTATCTTACTCTCACGCTAAATTAATAATTCTTTTATCGGCTAATTCTCTTAAAATCTTCAAGCCACCCATAATAATCACTTCAGGATCAGGGTGATTTGATTCTTGGGCTATCTGCTTTAAACAGTCTTCTGTTAAAACCTGCTCTTGTTCTTGAATAATTTCCAGTAAACGGTAGGTGATGGGGGTTATTTCAATAAAATTAACGTCATCATCCTTGTTTCGATAAACAATTAGAAATGTTGCTTGTTCAGGTGCTTCCAGTGGCATAAAGGCAGGCGCTATTTTATGGACCGGATATTGATAAGCTAAAGGCCAAGCTAACGGAGATAGGGTAATATTTTGCTTAAGCAGATTATTACTATCAAGACCATAAGTCGTTAGGTCATCTTTGGCAATAGATAAGGCCATTTCTACCCATTCATAATGAGCCAGTTCCAGCACAAAGGGCAAATCTTTTGAGTTATCGCGTTCATTTTGCAAATAATCGAGAAACTCTTCAGGAATCTGTGAAAAATGCGGCGTTTTACAAGGGTGTTTTGCAAAAAAGTCTTGAACCAGTGCTACCCAATCAACATCGTTAAGTATTGTTCTTAAGACCGGAAAATTACCCGATAAAAAACCTTCAATATTGTTAAAAAATAACTCCCTATACATCATCATCCGGTGTTCTTTAACATCGGAAGGGAGCGGGTTTTTTTCAGGATCCCTTATATAGGCAGCAAATTCAGCTTGAGTATTTTTAAAATCAACATGCTTATTCATTTTAAGCATATCGTTTTTCATGCTGTGTTTTCCACGCATCTTGCATCGTTTTGATGGTATTAACTTCTTTTAATAATTCACAAAGAGGGGGGAGATTAAAATCTCGTTCCAGCAAGGTAGGGAAAACGCCATAAAGCTCATAAGCTTTACCTAGCAATTTCCATACGGGATCAATAATGTCGGCGCCGTGGGTATCAATCAGAAAATCATCAGCCTCAACATAATGCCCGGCAATATGGGCATAAGTAATTCGCTGGGCTGGTATGGCTTTTAAAAAAGCTTCAGCATCGTAACCATGATTAACGCTATTGACGTAAATATTATTAATATCAATCAATACATCGCAATCAGCTTCTTCTATAACGGCATTAAAGAATTCTATCTCAGCCATTTCTTGCCCCGGTGCCGCGTAATAAGAAATATTTTCGATGGCTATTTTTTGTTCCAAGATATCTTGTACGCGCTTAATACGGCCGGCGACATGGGAAACCGCTTCTGGGGTAAACGGGATAGGCATTAAATCATATAAATGCCCGCCTTTACTGCAATAGCTCAGGTGTTCACTATAAAATTTGATTTGATGTTCGGCCATAAATTGTTTGACATCATGGACAAATCTTTCATCAAGTGGATCGGTACTGCCTAAGGATAATGATAAACCATGACAAACAAAATCAAAGCGTTCTGTCATTGCACGGAATTGTTTGCCGAATTTTCCTCCGATGGTAATCCAGTTTTCGGGGGCGATTTCGTAAAATCCGACTTCTTTTGGAGGTTCTTCGACAAGCTGACTTAAAAGAGGTCGACGCAGACCTAATCCGGCGCCTTGAACGAGATGTTGAGTTGTGTCCATAAGAACACCTTTTATTAATAGGCTAGAAATAGGAGGACACAAGAATGTCCTCCTTTTATAAAATAGGTAACGCAGGCACTCGTGCCTAAATTAACTATTATTTAGCTGGCGTAGCCGGTTTTTGAGCGCCACAAGCACCCTCTTTACCTTTCATGGATTCGCCTTTCATCATTTCACCACAAGCACCTTCTTTGCCTTTCATCATAGCGCCACAGGCTGCTTCCATACCGGGTTTCATTTTGCCGTCTTTCATCATATCGCCACATGAGCCTTCGGTAGCTTTAGTTGAAGGTGCATGGTTTTTAGCACCTGCACAAGCGCCTTCAGGCGTTTTTGGTTTTGCCATATTCATGGATGCGCCACAGGCCATTTCTGCAGGTTTAGCAGTTGTATTGGCTTCAGCAACTTGCATATAACCGGTAGATAGTTCTGTCATACCGAAGGGGTTAGCTTCTGCATTAACAGCTGTTACAGCAAATGTTGAGATTAAAGCAGCGCCCATAGCAGCCGCTAAGGGTGTTTTATTCATTTTTTTCATGTTGACTCCCAAATATTATTATAAATATTCGACAGATAAATCCTATCGAATGGAACGTATCATACCAAAGACCAATAAATAAAGAATTAATATACTTTTATCAAAGACGGCTATCACTATTAACAAGCTAAAGGTACTGTAGTTTTACTCAAAAGCCGTTCTAATATTCCATCAGCTTATGCCTGGAGTTGGGGTAAGAATGCCCTGTTTTTAACTTTTAGATCAGTTTTTCCTTAAAATCACACAGGTCTTCAATAATGCAAACCTGGCATTTTGGTTTTCTCGCTATACAAGTATATCTGCCATGTAAGATTAGTAAATGGTGAGCATCTTTTTTATGTTGATTAGGTACCCATTTATCCAATTTACGCTCTACTTCTAAAACATTTTTACCAGGCGCCAATCCGGTTCGGTTGGAGAACCTGAATATATGAGTATCTACAGCAATGGTAGGGTACCCAAAAGCCGTATTGAGAACAACACTGGCTGTTTTTCTGCCGACTCCGGGTAAAGCTTCCAATTCGTCTCGTGTTTGTGGGACCAGACTGTTATGTCTGTCGATAAGTTGCCGGCAAAGCTTAATAATATTTTCACTTTTGGTGTTAAATAAACCAATCGTTTTTACATAGCTTTTTAAACCATCCAAACCCAAGGCTAAAATAGTTTCCGGCGTATTGGCAATGCCAAACAGCGGCAAGGTCGCTTTGTTTACCCCTTTGTCAGTGGCTTGCGCTGATAAAACAACGGCAATTAGAAGTTCAAAGGGACTAGTATAGTTTAATTCTGTTACCGGTTCGGGTATTGCCACAGAGAGTCTTTCAAAAATGGCTAGGCGTTTTTTTTTATTCATGATGGTAGCATTGACAGTGATGTTTGACAGAAATTATGATGCCAACGGACGCTATTGTATCCAGTTAAAGTTAAATATCAAGAAGATAAACTACGCTTAATTTGACAAAATACGTTAACCAAACTATGTTTTTATAAAGATTTAAAAAGATTGAATACTGGCTTAATATTAGTCCATATAGTTCTTGTGGTTAAGCTGGATTAATGTTATTAATACATAAAAAATAGTTGATATTTAACTAGAAACTTTGTTCTTGTTATGAAAAAAGTGAGTTAAACAATGAGCATTATTCAGAGTTTGATACGTCATACACGCCTGCTGGAAATCGTTGGTGATTTAATACGAGTGAGTGCTCAAGGCGTTGCTTTGGGCGATCTTGCAATGGTTGAAAATATCGATGGCGAAAAGTCTCTGGCCAAGGTTGTTGATATTGATCGGGATATAGTTAGCCTTCAAGTGTTTGCAGGTGGCAAAGGTTTGTCTACCGATGCCAAAGTTAATTTTCTTGGACATTCTCTTGACGTTGTTTATTCCGATAACATTCTCGGTAGAATCTTTAGGGGTTCTGGCGTGCCGATTGATGGCGGGCCGGAATTAACGACCGATTTCCGCATTCCAGTCGGTGGCCCCACTGTTAATCCCGTTATGCGGGTGATGCCATCACGGATGATTGAAACCAAAGTCCCCATGATTGATCTGTTCAATTGTCTGGTAGAAAGCCAAAAAATCCCTATCTTTTCTGTTGCGGGTGAACCCTTTAACGAACTTTTGGCGCGTATCGGTTTTCAGGCTAATGCAGATATAGTCGTGTTTGGTGGTATGGGTTTGATTTTTGATGACTATCATTTTTTTCGCACTGCTTTTGAAGATCATGGTGTATTCCATCGTACCGTGATGTTTGTCAATCAGGCCTCTGATCCTTTGGTTGAGCGCTTGCTGGTTGCTGATATGGCTTTGGCCGTTGCAGAAAAAATGGCGGTTGAAGGTAAAAAGCGGGTACTGGTATTACTAACCGATATGACCGCCTACGCCGATGCCATGAAAGAGCTGGGCGTCGCCCAAGAACTCATTCCCGCTGTGCGCGGTTATATGGGTGACCTTTACACACAACTCGCCTCCCGCTATGAAAAAGCCTGTGATTTTAAAGGTGCAGGCTCAGTGACCATCCTCAGTGTAACGACCATGCCCGGTAATGATGTAACGCATCCGGTACCGGATAACACAGGCTACATTACTGAGGGTCAGTTCTATTTGCATGATGGATTCATCGATCCGTTTGGCTCACTGTCAAGGCTAAAACAACATGTTGTGGGTGTGGCTACTCGTGAGGATCATGGGCAAATAATGAACACCATGATCCGTTTTTATTCAGGTGCAGTAGAAGCGCAAAAAAAGCAGGCGATGGCCTTTGATCTTTCCGCGTTTGATGAAAAATTGCTTAAATTTGGTCGCTTGTTCCGTGAGCGCTTTATGGATATTCGCATTTCACTACCGGTTATTCAGGCTTTGGATCTTTGCTGGTTAACGCTGTATGAGTGTTTCGATCCAAAAGAACTGCTGATGAAGCAAAACCTGATTGACAAATACTTCCCTAAACCTGCTCCGGATGCTGCCGAAGAACAGGAAGTTGTGGATAACGTTGCATAAACTGTCATGGCAAAGCTTAAACTTAGCAAACATGCATTACACGAACAGCAAGAACAGTTAAAACTGTTTCAACGGCTGATGCCCTCGCTTGATCTAAAGCGCAGACAATTGACCTTGGAAGTACAAAAAGCGAAAGAAGACTATGCAACTGCCCAAGTAGCCGTAGATGCTTTGGAAACTCAAATTGGTGAAGAGTTGCCGATGCTGGCCGATGAAGAATTTCGTCTTGAGGGCCTGGTACAGTTTAAAAGTTATAAAGTCAGCGAACAAAATGTAGTCGGTGTAAAACTCCCTTTTTTGGACAGCATTGACTGTGCTGTTGCCGACTACTCGCGACTGGCTACGCCACCGTGGGTTGATACTTTGGTACAACGATTGAAAGATGCGGCAGAGCAGCGCGTGCGAGCGGAAATATCCGCGGAGCGGTTGCGTATTTTAACGGCGGCAGTGCGACGCATTTCACAACGAGTCAATCTATTCGATAAAATTTTAATTCCTACTGCTAAAGAAAACATTCAAAAGATACGCATTTTTTTGGGAGATGCCGAACGCGCCAGCGTTATCACATCCAAGCTTGCCAAGAAAAAACAGCAGCAACAACGTGAAGCAGAGGAAGCCTCAGAGGCAGCATTATGAGTATCGTTATCATGCATAAGGTGACTTTTATTGGTATGACTGCCGATCAGGATGTTTTGTTAACTGACCTTCAAAAAATGGGTTGTTTACAAATTATTCCACTCGCATCAGGAAGTGCAGCACTTGCCAAAACGGCGTCCACCTCCGGAGCACACGAGGCGTTAAAGTTTCTGCACAATTATCCGTGGCGGAGACGGCAGATTTTAGATCCGGAACACTTTGATGCTATTGACGTTCAGCAGCGAACTCTGGAAGTAAGAAATAACCTGCATAATCTAAAGGATGAACGTGACTTTTTAATCAAGCGTATTCAAGACATGCGTCCTTGGGGTGATTTTGTTTTACCTTCATTGGCAGATATGGGTAACCTTCGAGTTTGGTTTTATGTGGTTCCCCATAAAATGTTGCCAAAAATTCAGGCATTGGCTCCTGTTTGGGAAATTATAAAACAGGATAACCGCTTTTGTTATGTGGTCGTGGTCAGTAAAGACGAGATTTCGGAAATACCGGTTCCTCGCGTTCATCTGGGTTATAAATCACGTCATGAACTGGAGACGCGACTTAATGAAGTTGAGTTGGCCATTGAAGATGCCCAAGCAGAACGAGCCTATTTAACTCGCTGGCATGATTTGTTGATGTGCAATCTTAATCAGCTTGAAGACCTCGCTGTTTGTGAGAATGCGGCGGCGCAAGTTTATAGTAATGATTCAACTTTTGCCTTACAAGGCTGGGCGCCCTTCGAGAGCCTGCCAATTCTTGATGATTATTCGAAAAAACAGGCGTTTTATTTTGCATCAAAAACATCCAAACCAGAAGACAATCCGCCTACGTTAATGCGCAATCTTTCTTGGTTCAGTGCCGGTGAAGATTTGGTTACCTTTTACATGACTCCGAGCTATCGAACTTGGGATCCTTCAGCAATAGTGTTTGTTTCTTTTGTAATCTTTTTTGCAATGATTCTAGCCGATGCCGGCTATGCCGCTCTCATAGGACTGGCTTTACTATTTCGATGGAAAAAGATGGGGCATTCATCCTCCGGTCGCCGCTTTCGTCCCTTGCTTTTGTCGATAGTAGGTGCGTCCCTCGTTTTTGGAACGCTGGTCGGCAGTTATTTTGGGGTAACGCCCGCTCCTGAGTCTTGGCTTGGAAAACTCCAACTGCTTAATATGGACGATACCGACCGAATGATGATGATTTCCGTGATCATCGGTGTTTTCCATGTTGTGCTTGCCAATATCATGAATGCCTGCCGTTATAAACATTGGCAGGATCGGTTATCTTCAATCGGATGGATTGGCGTTGTCAGTGGCGGCTTTGCACTGGCGCTTGGCAATTCATTAAGCATAGCCACTTTGCAAGAACCGGGCATCGCTTTAATGGTCATCGGCGCACTGTTGATCGTGGGGTTTACCGCACCCGAAGCAAAGCCCCTCGCCCGTTTTCTTGGTGGCTTCGAGGGGCTAACCAAGCTGTCCGGAGCCTTAGGTGCTATCTTGAGTTATCTTCCTTTGTTCGCGCTGGGTCTGGGATCGGCTTCACTGGCTATTGAATTTAACAGTATGGCAACCAGTGTTTATCAGGGATACCCTGAAATTGGTCTGGTTTTGGCTTTGTTAATACTGGTGCTGGGGCATGGCGTTAATTTAATTCTCGGCATCGCCAGTGGCGTCATTCATGGACTGCGTCTAAACGTAATCGAGTTTTTTAACTGGGGTCTCAAAGAAGAAGGAACCCTGTACCAACCTTTTAAACAATCGGAGGATAATTCATGGAACCGTTAATTTTAGCACTGGGCTGGATAGGGCTATACGCGCCACTGGCTCTCGGTGCGGTAGGCAGTATGATCGGCTGTGCTCGTGCCGGAAGTGCGGCTTGTGGCGCTTTATTGGAAGTCGAAAGCGGCTATGGACGTTATATTGGCGTGGCCGCGATGCCGTCCTCACAGACCATTTACGGTATCGTGGTTACCATGGCCTTGCGTCGTGAATTGACCCTTGAAAACGCCCCCGGAATTTTTGGCCTGGGTATTCTGGTCGGAGTGGCCATGTTGTATGGCGCAATCGCTCTGGGTGATGCTTGCGCATCATCAATCAACGTATCCAAAAGCAAGATGGAAGCTTTCGGCATATCTCTGGCACCAGCAGCGCTGGTTGAAGGTTTCTCGGTCTTTGCTTTCGTCTTTGCACTCGTATTGGCTGCGGCAATTCCAAAATAACCCGGACGAGACTACTCACATGACAGAACAAGCATTCAATAAAACTGATTCCGGCGTTCAGAACCTGGTTGACCGTATTCGTGACCAAGGCATATTAGCCGCCAACGAAAAAGCGAACAAAATTTTACGCGATGCAGAGGTAAAGTCGGCAAAAATGTTGTCAGATGCCAAACTGGAAGTCGAAAAACTGCGAGAAACTGCCCGCCTTGAGATTGAGGCTGATCATGCGGCGGCTTTAGAAGCACTCAAGCTTTCGGCTCGCGATGCGATGCTTCAGCTTAAGGCTAAAGTCTCCTCGGAGTTTGAAGTCTTTGTACAGCGACTGGTCACATCAGCGACTCGCGACGAGCAATTTATTAAAACCATTGTGTTGGTATTGGCGGGGCATGTTGAAGAAGAACTGATTGGGGACAAAGACATCCAGATTCTCATCTCCGAGGTAATACTTACAGGCAAGCCAAATGAGGAGTTGGGCGAACGTGGCAAACAGACCATTCTTTCATTATCCAGCGAAATGCTGCGCGAAGGGGTTGAATTGATTCCTTCCAGCGACATCCAGGGCGGTGCCAACGTGCGCCTTATTAAAGATAAACTGGAAATCGACCTGTCCGACAAAGCCATTGCCAGTCTGCTCTATCAACGAATGATGCCCCGTTTTCAAGCAATACTTGAAGGATACGAATAAGTATTATGGCCGAACCCTACATCACCTTGGCCTCTAGTCTTCCCTATCTGCCGTCGTTCGAACGGGCAGAACGGTCGCCTATTACACAGTTACGACTGGAGCAGCGCTTGCATAATTTGGAACCTGGCGATGCCAAGCAACTGGCCATTGCTGAAGGACTGATCAGCTGGCGAATGTCCTTGGCAAAACCAAAAACGGACAAGGAAATGGTACTACGCTACCGCGCAGCGCAGCAAGAAATTAGTCAACCCGCTTTACGCGAATTTATCGAATTCAGAATCGATCAACAAACCATACTGGCGGGTTTACGACAAAGCAAAACCGTATTTGAATCGGCATTTTTAGAACAGGCTTCCGGTGCAAGTCGTTGGGCAGGTTTTATCGCGTCTCATTGGGATATTCCGGATTTTAAACTGGCAGCCGTGTATCCCTGGATTCCCGAAGCCCGTAGCTATCTTGACAACAACGATGCCTGCGGCCTGGATAAGCTAATGATGAGCATAATCTGGCGACGACTTAGCCGGATTGCCGAAAGCAACCGGTTCGGATTCGAGGCGGTTTTTGCTTTCGTTTTTAAATGGGACATTCTTCAAGCCTGGCTGGCTCGCGATGCCATAAAAGCTAAGGGCCGATTTCAAGAATTGATTAACGAGGTAAAAAATGACCGCTGAAAAACCATTATCAAGAACCGCCAGGATAATTGGGGTCAAAGAAAGTCTGGTATTGATCGAGGTAGATGATAATACGTCGCTCATGAAAAATGAACTGGGCTTTATCTGCGTCGGTGATGAACGCCTTAAAGCAGAGGTTCTTAGAGTTCGCAGGCGGACTGCCGACATGCAGGTTTTTGAGGACACACGCGGTGTGCGTGTTGGTGATACCGTGGAATTAACGGGAGAAATGCTATCGGCTGATTTAGGCCCGGGGTTACTGGGACAGGTTTTCGATGGCTTGCTTAATCCGTTGCATGCACTGGCCGACAAATACGGTTTTTTTCTGCCTAGAGGCGTTGCCCTAGCACCTCTTGACCTGAACAAGAAATGGCTTTTTGAACCTGACGTTGCCGTAGGTGCCAAGGTGTCTCCAGGTGGTGTCATCGGAACCGTTCCCGAAGGTCAATTCAAGCACAAAATCATGGTGCCATTTAATGAACCGGAACCCGTTGAGATTATCTGGATTAGGGGTGGTAATCTGGGGATTGAAGAAGTCGTCGCCCGTTATAAGACCAGCAAAGGAACTGAGCAGGAAATGACGCTCTCCCAGCGCTGGCCGGTGCGCAAACCCATGCCGGAAGCCCTGATTCGTCGCCGCTATGCAGAACGTCTTTACCCCTCTGAACCCATTACCACGGCAACCCGCGTTATTGACACTTTTTTTCCCATTGCCCAAGGTGGTACAGGCTGTATCCCCGGGCCGTTCGGGGCTGGAAAAACCGTTTTGCAAAGCTGTATTGCTCGTTATTCGACGATTGACATCGTGGTTATCGTTGCCTGTGGTGAACGAGCAGGCGAAGTGGTCGAAACCCTGACCGAATATCCGGAAACGACAGATCCTCGTACCGGCGGCACCTTGATGGATAGAACCATTATTATTTGCAACACGTCATCGATGCCGGTTGCGGCACGCGAAGCCTCCATTTATACCGGCATCACGCTGGGCGAATATTTTCGGCAAATGGGTTATCACGTTCTGCTTATTGCCGATTCCACCTCTCGCTGGGCACAAGCCATGCGCGAAACCTCAGGGCGCATGGAAGAAATTCCCGGCGAAGAAGCGTTTCCGGCGTACCTTGATTCTTCAGTTAAAAATGTTTATGAACGCGCGGGTGTTCTTCGTTGCCCCGACGGGTCAACGGGCAGTTTAACGATGATAGGAACCGTCTCGCCTGCCGGAGGCAACTTTGAAGAACCAGTCACCCAAGCCACATTGGGCACGGTGAAAACTTTTCTTGGACTTTCATCTGACCGCGCTTACAGGCGCTTTTACCCCGCCATTGATCCGCTGATTTCTTGGTCGCGCTATCTTGATCAACTGGCGGTCTGGTTTACCGGGAATATCGACGTAAATTGGGTGCGCGATGTCAAGGCCATGCAGGATTTGCTGGTGCAAGGCGACGTTATTTATCAAATGATGCAAGTTACCGGCGAAGAAGGTATCACCGAGGAAGACTTTGTCACTTGGCAGAAATCCTTGTTGCTGGACATGGTTTATCTCCAGCAGGATGCTTTCGATGCGATTGATGCCTGTATGTCCAGGGAGCGGCAGCTTGAAAGTTTTCATTTGCTAAAAGGCCTTATTGATGCCAACTATAACTTTAAGGATAAAGATGAAATCAGAAGCTTCTTTACTGAACTGACCAGCCATTACAAAAACTGGAATTATAGCGCTCCCGATTCGGCTGAATTTAATCGCTACCGCAAGGAAATAATTGATATTGCAACCCAACATGGCTATATAAAGGTCCAAGAATCCTAAAATATTTTAAAGAAATCGAAATTAATTTAATTGAAACAATAGACCCACATTTAGTAAAAAATCCTAAATAACAGATAGCTGAACATAATCCCGGCGTTTTTTTATTGGAGTCATAAATGATAAAGAAAAAATACATTGACCTTTTTCGTGTCGAGTCTGAAAACAAAGTTCATCTTAAGAATTATGACACTGGCTGGGCACAAACCGAGGAATTTAAGGATTTTGGAAAGGAAAAGTTAAAGGAACGTGCTCAAACTGTTCTGGAACAGAATATAGCTGACCTAGCTCAGGTACAGCAACTACTTTACGCAGATGACCGTTATTCTTTGTTAATCGTTTTTCAAGCGATGGATGCAGCGGGTAAAGACGGTACTATCAAACACGTTATGTCGGGTGTCAATCCTCAGGGATGCCAAGTTTTTAGTTTTAAGAAACCTTCAACTGAGGATTTGGATCATAATTTTCTCTGGCGCTATATGAAAAGTCTGCCTGAAAGGGGCCGAATCGGTATCTTCAACCGTTCTTATTACGAAGATGTACTCGTCGTTAAGGTCCATCCCGAGCTACTTCAAAATCTGCCTGATGGAAAAAGAGGCAAAACATTTTGGGAGAATCGCTATGAAGACATCAACGCCTTTGAACATCATCTAAAACGCAATGGCACTGTTATTCTAAAGTTTTTCCTGAACGTTTCCAAGCAAGAGCAAAAACAACGATTCATGGAGCGATTGGAGCATCCTGAAAAAAATTGGAAGTTTTCGGGCTCCGATCTTGCTGAGCGTGAGCATTGGGACGATTATATGAAAGTTTATGAAGACGCGATCAACGCAACCAGCACAAAATGGGCACCTTGGTATATTATTCCCGCCGATAATAAATGGATAACACGAGCCTTGGTTGCCGACATTATCACCTCAACCCTACGAAACCTCGATTTAGAATTTCCAAAGCTAAATGAAGAACAGCTAAAAATTTTAGCTGAAGCACGAAAAAAACTGGAGGCTGAATAATATCAAGTTATTTCGTAAACACCTATTAGTGTTAGCTTCGATCCTAGATAACCGATGATACAAATTATGCACCAATGGCCGACTTTTCTTAATTATTACGTTTGCTTTGAATTCATGACACTCAAGAGAATTACTCTATGACAATATCTAAACCATCGATAGTTTCCAAGCCACTCAATCCGGATGAGCTACGCACGATTAATGCCTATTGGCGCGCCTGTACTTACCTGGCCGCCGGCATGATTTATCTGCGGGATAACCCATTATTAAAAGAGCCTCTAAAGCCCGAGCATATCAAGAATCGGCTGTTGGGGCATTGGGGCTCAAGTCCTGGCCTCAGCTTTACCTATATTCATTTAAACCGGCTTATTAACAAGTATGGTCTTGATGCCATATTTCTTGCAGGTCCCGGTCACGGTGCACCGGGCGTGTTGGCTCCCGTTTATCTTGAAGGCACTTACGGAGAAATTTATCCTAACAAAGGTGAAGATGAAGAGGGTCTGTTGCAATTTTTCAAGGAGTTTTCTTTTCCCGGCGGTATTGGTAGTCACTGCACACCCGAGACACCCGGATCCATCCATGAAGGCGGCGAACTGGGCTACAGTGTTTCTCATGCTTTCGGTGCGGCTTACGATAATCCCGATTTACTGGTAGCAGTGGTGGTCGGTGATGGGGAATCTGAAACCGGACCACTGGCGACTTCCTGGCATTCCAATAAATTTCTTAACCCCGTATGCGATGGTGCGGTATTGCCGATTTTGCATCTAAACGGTTACAAAATAAACAATCCGACGCTATTGTCACGCATTTCACACGAGGAACTGGAGCACCTGTTTCAGGGTTATGGTTATACACCTTATTTTGTCGAAGGCAGCGACCCCGAAACCATGCATCAACTGATGGCGGGCGTTCTTGAAGCATGTATCCTGGAAATTAAACGCATTCAGGAAGAAGCACGCCGCACCGGTATCCCAACGCGCCCGCATTGGCCGATGATTATATTACGCAGTCCAAAAGGCTGGACAGGACCTAAAGAAGTCGATGGACACAAAGTAGAAGGTTTTTGGCGTTCACATCAAGTGCCTCTCGCTGGCATGAAAGAAAATCCGGCGCACCTGAAACAGCTGGAAGCTTGGCTGCGTAGTTATAAACCAGAGGAGTTATTTGATGCGACCGGCAAGTTAATCCCCGAGCTTAAAGCACTGGCTCCCAAAGGCACGCAACGCATGAGTGCCAATCCACACGCTAACGGCGGCTTGTTACGCAAAGCCTTGCGAATGCCTGATTTTCGGGACTATGCGCTAGCACTGGAAAATCAAGGTAAAGTCACTGCGGAAAACACGCCGCCGCTGGGCAAATTCCTGCGCGATATTATGAGCGCCAACATGAAAAATTTCCGCGTCTTTGGCCCCGATGAAAACAGCTCCAACAAGCTGGATGCCATTTATGAAGTCAGTAAAAAAACCTGGCTGGCGGACACACTGCCGGAAGATGCCGATGGCGGCGAACTGTCGCCGTTCGGTCGAGTGATGGAAATACTGTCCGAACACACACTAGAAGGCTGGCTGGAAGGTTATTTGTTAACCGGTCGTCACGGTTTTTTTTCTACCTACGAAGCGTTTGTACATGTCATTGATTCCATGTTTAACCAGCACGCCAAATGGCTGGCGATGTCCAAGGACGTACCCTGGCGTGCAGCGGTATCATCGCTCAACCTGCTGATTACCTCAACCGTTTGGCGGCAGGATCACAACGGCTTTACTCATCAAGATCCCGGCTTTCTTGATCTGGTCGTCAACAAAAGTCCGTCGGTGACGCGTATCTACCTCCCGGCAGACGTGAACTGTCTGCTGTCCGTAGCCAACCACTGCCTTAAAAGCACCGATTACATCAACGTAATAGTTTGCGACAAGCAGAAGCATTTGCAATACCTGGATATGGATGCCGCCATTAAGCACTGCACCAAGGGCATCAGCATTTGGGAGTGGGCCAGCAACGATGACGGTTTTGAGCCGGATCTGGTTATGGCCAGCGCGGGCGACATCCCCACCAAAGAAGCACTGGCTGCAACCGTATTACTCCGTGAAAACTTTCCGAATCTTAAAATTCGCTTTATCAATGTAGTGGATCTCTACAAGTTGGTACCCAGTAGCGAACATCCGCATGGTCTTTCTGATCGTGATTTTGACAGCTTGTTTACCATCGATAAACCGGTTATTTTTAATTTTCATGGCTACCCTTGGTTAATTCATCGACTCGCTTATCGCCGTAACAACCACAATAATATGCATGTACGCGGTTACAAGGAAAAGGGTAGCATCAACACACCACTGGAATTGGCGATTCAAAACGAGACCGACCGTTTCAGTCTGGCCATTGATGCGATTGATCGTATACCTGCCCTACGGATATCAGGCGCTCATGTTAAAGAAAAGTTGCGGGATCAACAAATCGAATGCCGTAATTACGCTTATGAACATGGCATAGACAGACCCGAAGACGACCAGTGGCAATGGCCTTACTAAGGATACCATCATGGCAACCAGCTACAAGACTTTAAAAGATGAGGTACGGTCTGTCCGGGATGACACCCGCACCAGTTTAAGTACCCCTGCCCTCAAACAAGCGGTTCTTGATCATTTAATCTATAGTCTGGGCAGGTTGCCGGAAGTAGCCACCGAGCAAGCCTATTATAAAGCCTTGGCACTGACCGTGCGGGATCGGCTACAGCATTTATGGAGTCACTCGCTGCAAACCTATATAGCCGATATTGGTTCTGAAAAAATAGCGTGCTATTTATCTGCCGAGTTTCTTATGGGGCCTCAACTCGGTAGCAGTCTGGTTAATCTGGGTATCGAACAGGAAATTCGTGTCGCTATAGCAGAGCTTGGCAAAAACCTTGATAATCTGATTGCCCTTGAAGAGGAACCTGGCTTGGGTAATGGAGGTCTTGGGCGACTTGCCGCCTGCTATCTTGACTCGCTGGCAACCTTGGAGCGACCTGCAATTGGTTACGGTATTCGTTATGAATTCGGGATTTTCGACCAGGAAATTCATGATGGCTGGCAAGTGGAAATCACCGACAAGTGGTTGCGCAACGGCAATCCGTGGGAAATTGCAAAACCCGATGTCGCCTATTAC
>SESH01087993.1_pt1 | contig 19209 bp, 17 predicted proteins | sample 3171561 | NCBI WGS metagenome assembly SESH01 (sample SAMN10866947, study PRJNA518727) | freshwater metagenome | biome: subpolar coniferous forest; feature: holomictic lake; material: water; isolation source: holomictic Lake 442 2011 16.5 m and 2014 13 m | place: Canada: near Kenora, Ontario
AGCCAGGCCAGGAAATTGCTATAGGCGACACCTAGTAGCTTTATCTCCAATTTGTGACCGGCTGTTGTAGTGCCGGCCGGCCACGGCAGTTCAATGCGAAATTGTCCAAGTGCTATGTCACTTTTGGTGAATACGACCTTACCGTCGATTTTCAGCTCCAGTCCAACTGAACCGGCGGCCGTGGCGACGCCTGCAGGACCCGGAAGTAGTTCTCCGATTAGGGCTAGAACGGGGTGGTTATCCAGCGCGGGTATGATGGCTATGCCAGTATCGCGGATCCAACAGGATTCAGGAGCCGATTCATCGTAGAATAAACCGGTGAATCGTGGGGGGCGGCTGGACATACTTGGAAATGAGGCGGGGTATATCGCTCGGAAGGTTAGTTTTGGAAAATGTGGAACTGGCTTACCGAATTGTCGCTCCCCAAGTGGGGTGACTAAAAACAAAGTTTTTTCTGCAACCAGAAGATTTCATGCAAATGGAATACTCATAATTCAGCAAGCCGAGAGGATTGCCACTAACACCAGGTATTTTGAAAATGACTGTATGAATTGTGTTAAGAGCTGTGAGCGGGGACTGCCCCGAGTTTGATTGCTATGTGTGGCGCTTCGGTTGCAACTAAATGGACAGTTCACTGCTGGGTACTGGGAAGGTTTACGCTGCTTATGACAAGGAATGAGACGACGGCTATCGGTGACTGACAAGGGACCGTAACGTGTTGGCTGGCGCCATATGTGCTGCGATATTTGCGTATTGTGCGCAGTGCTCGTGCCAGCACGATGCAGCAACATGCTATTTGTCCTTCTTGGATTTGGACTAGTGCTCTATTGGGCCTTTTGGGGGCTGGGTCTGGCATTATGGGTACTCCCCAGGGGCTGGCGTCGATTTCTATGGGCGGTTTGTGTTCCATTCGGTCTGTCTTTCCAGATTGCTCTGGTCTGGTGGCTGATCCGATTAGCTGGACCGATTGCCGTCTACGGGCCTTGGGCTAATCTGGTGCCTGTCGTGGTACTGATCGGGGCGCTGGTTCAGCCCCGCAATCGCCGCTGGCTTCTGGCCGCATTGCGCTCCCGTACAGGTGTGGTTATGGGGGTGCTCGTTGGTTTTGGGCTGCTACTTGCCTTGCTGCCGATTGCCCTGAGTCCGAACAACCACCTTGGCTTGACTACTATATCCTCAGGCAGTCGGGATGCCCCGGAGTACGCGTTTGGGGCCCGTTTTTTTCTGGATCAGGGGATGGGAACACCGGGCGCATTCTGGGGCCGGATAGAGCATTCCGCCTACCGTACCCAATGGATGGAGTTTAATCATTTTGGTGCGGCAGCTTTGCTGGCGATGGCAGCGTCAACGTTCCGCCTTGAACTGTGGCAACTGACTTCCGTTTTGTCGTGCGCGTTGGGTGCCTGTGGGGCGCCGTTGGTATTGGCCTTCGGGCAGCGATTGGTTGGCTTGCGCTGGGGGTTGGCGATGTCGTGCGGTTTATTATATGCGATGTCACCGTTATGGCATTACGGAGCATACAACAACGCCCTTGGGCAGATGGCTGGCACTCTCGGCATCGCGTGTTTTCTTCTCCTGGCGATGAGCCTGCCCTACTCAACCAACCATGGCGAATGGACGAAAAGGGTGGTAGCGGGGGCTATAGCTTTATGGCTTTTCGTGTCCAGTTATCTCATGATGATTTTTTTTGTTGGCGCAACCACCTGTGGATGGATGCTCTGGCGTACTCTGGACCGGCGGCAGTGGTGGCTTCCGCTGCGGGTTGCTTTGTGGGGAGCCGCAGCTGGCGCCTTTTGCGTTCTGCTTTTTCCCATGCGCATGGTGGGTTTGGTAAAGCGGGTCATGGATTGGGGCGCCCAAGATGCGGGCTGGTCCATGTGTCAATTGCAGTTCCCCTCGATTTTAGGTTTCGATTTGAATCAATCTCTGGAGCCGCGAAGCCAAGTGGTCCATTTGGGGCTCTATGTGATTCTTGGCCTCATGTGGGCCTTCGGGGTAGCGAGCGCTTGGCGCACCCGGGATCGGGCACTGAGCGTGGTTCTTCCCCTGTGCCTGATGATCTTTGGCGCGGCTTACCTGATGGGATTGAGAGATCCATTTGATCAACAGCACAACAACTATAAAGCTTACAAACTAATCGCGGTATTTCTTCCGGTTGTTCTGCCTTCGCTGCTTTTTGGCATAAAATCTTTATACAACCGCAGACTGTCGGGGCTAAGCTTGGCGTTGCTTGGTTTGCTCGCTGCGATATACTTACCACCTTCGGTCTTGGCCATGGCCCGTGCGGCTCAGGCGATGCCGTTGCGCGTGACTCCGGGATTAGTCGCGTTGGAGTCGATGCCCAACGATTCCACCATTGCGTCAGTGAACATTGCGACCGTCGACTCATGGTATTCCATGTGGGCGGCGGTATTTCTGGCGAAAAAGGAATTACATTTCGCCTATGATTCCGTTTTTGTCTCCGATCCGTTAACGGGGGAATGGACCTTCGAACGTATTCTGGGACGAAGCATCTATTCAGCGGCGAGTCACCAATTGGGAGATGGGCTAGTTCTGCGCCCAACGGCGGAACCGGCTCTGGTCAGCTTGGGTTGGGGAAGTGGTTGGTGGGATGATGAGGGCACGCACCGTTGGTCCGGTCGGGATGACCACAGTTTTAGTTTTGTGCTGAAGGCAGTGAAGCCACTCGTTGGGGTTGGACTGCGAATTGAAGGAGAGTTTATAGTCCCGGGGGTGGAGCTTCATGCCTTTATCGGCCGGCAGGAGCTGGCGGTGCGGCAGAACAAGTCCGGTCTGATAGAGGTTGAAAATTTCGCCCTGCGGGCCGGGACCAGTGAAATCCAGTTTTTCGCTGATCGACCGGCGGCCCGCAGTAAAACCAAGGATGATCCTCGCACTCTGCTCTACAAGGTTCGCGAAATTGCGATTGTGGGCGCCCGGCATGGCCCGGTTCGCTGATCGACCGACGTTCTGGGAAAATCCCGGACGGGCGAAGTTAGCGATAATAATAATCGCTAGGGGTGCGGGTCGAATTCTGCATGCAAATTGATGAGACGAAACCCCAAACGCCTGGAATCGGCCGCTGATGGCCGAGTGAGAGATCCATGATATTGAAAAGTAATGCGATTGGCGCCAGGTTGCAGGGTCAGGGGTAGATTCACCTGCAGTGATGTTTGTTGCCCAAGCGCAGCCTGCCAGATGATTTGCTTGTTGGCAGAAGTTGCGATCAGTTGGGCTGGCCGGAGCGCGGTGGTCATAAACCGGAGGCTCACCAACCTTGGCTGGTTGCTAGGGCACCAGATTGACACGGTGGCAACATCCCCCGCCCAACGCCAGTATTCCTCACCCAGCTGCTCGAGGGCGAACCATCCAGCGGTGGCATAAATTTGAAGTTGGTCTTCCGTGGCGGCCGCACGGTTCCAAGTGTTAGCCAGCCGCGCATCATTCAAATCGGGTAGATATATCTTCTTAGCAGGTTCCAGGGCAAATACGACATGGTCGCCTTCATCAAACAGCAGCTTCTTCCCTAGTGCCGTCAGCTGCTGTCGCAAGGCCGTGCCGAAATCGGTAAAGGCCGCCTTGTGGAAATAGAGAGCCGTATAGCCAGTCTCTTCCAGCGCGGCGCACATGACATTGACCGGCTGTGCCGCGATCCACTTTTGCCAGCGCAAGGGCTTTGCCCCGGCCAACAAGCCATAGGAAAAACGCGGGTGTGCAGAAAAAAGCCATGGGCGGAACAGTTCATAATCGGTCATGCCGTGCACCGGTGGCTGTTCAAGAAAGGGAGTAACCGGCAGCAGAAAAATGGTTGCGTCCGGCGGCAGCTGGGTTTCCAGGCAGCGGCCGAGCCGATGGTCCACGGCGATTTTGTTGCGCAGGGTCAGGAGCTCTGCCGGTGGGCGAGATCTCGGGAGTTGGTCCCATAAGCCGACCAAAACCGCGGCTGCGACCAGAATGAAGGCCGGCCATGGCGTGAGGTGACGACCCTTACGGGACGCCCAAGAAGTCAAAGCCAGCAGAGCGACCGCCAGAAGGTATATGCTATAGCGATTGCCGGCGCGGAACAAATCAAAGCCAGCAAACGCCACCAGACTGTTTAGTCCGCCCACGATGAAAAATAGCGTAAACCAGAGGAACGTGACAGCGTAGGCCGGCCGGAACCCCACTCGTCGCTGCCGCAGACGGACTACAGTGTCCGTGGCAATTACCAGCAATCCGCCAATGCCAGCCAGGCCAAGGTAGGGAGAGAAAAGCTCGCCTTTGAGGCTCGTCACTGCGGCATAACGCTCACCAATTTCTGCGGCGATTGACCAACGATGGGAGGCATGTGGAATCAGAAGCTCGATCGGGCGTAATCCATAAATTTCTGTGCTGGAGAAGTTGCGCTGCAACAGTCCGGTTCCTTCTCCCAGCAGGGCGAAAAGTGAACTGTAGTTCATCGCCACCAGAGTGGCCGCGAAGATCGCGAAGCAGGTCAGGCCTAGGGTGAGATTCCGGCGACGAGGGTTGAGTCCCTGATATGCGAGTGCAAGAGCCAGCAACTGACAGTAGGCAAAACCGAAATAGGGATTGCCGATCCCGGTGGCAAAGGCAGTGGCCCCACAGAAAATCTGCCAGCGTGGGCGGGTCAGGATCAGGTTGCTGCTGCCGATCAGCCATGTGCTGAGCAACTGCGCGGGAACAATGTAGACAAGGGTAAATGAATAGTGGGAAAGGCTGCGATGGCAGATGTAGACACTAAAGCCGAAGAGCAATGCCCCTCCTGAGGCAAACACCACCCGGTGGCCAAGGGCCCGACTGCAAAGGTAGAATACAGCGACCGCACTGAGGTGGGCGAAGAGCAGGGCCAGATGACTGGCTTCCGCCAGACCGATGACGGCGGCAATTTTGCCAAATAGGATGAACACGGGGGCGTCTGGCATGGGATAGGCAGACCAGTCCGCCCCCCAAGGCGCACCCAGTCGGGGCAGGGTTTTATCAATGAGGAAGCCCCAGCCCTGCTCGCCAGAAAGCTTCAGGCGGGCCAAAACTTCCAACGCATCAATCGCATAGGAGACCGGGGTCGACCAAGCATTCAGCCGCCACAAGCCGGTGGCATATAACCAAACCGCAAGTCCGACGGTCAGTAGCAGCGGCAGACGGACAAATTTCTGGCTTACGTCGGGTACTCGCATGGGAAAGTACCGGCAACTATGACGATGGGTGGAGCGGTTGCCCATTCATTTCTGCCGTCGAGTGCCGGTTGCCGGTGTCCGGGAGAATATTTGTCGCGTCGTACAGCAGCGGGTGGCTATTCTTCATCCCATGCAGCCTGCAGAATACCGTAAAATGGCCGGGGTCGAGGACGCCATGTGGTATTACCGCGCTCTCCACCGGCACGTGATCCGCAGCTTACGCCATGAGCTTGCCGCTACGAAAGCCCATGTCCTCGATGCCGGATGCGGGACCGGCGGATTGCTCCGGCGGTTGCATGAGGCCCAACCAGACTGGCAGCTGACCGGTTTGGACTTTTCTCCCTTGGCCTGTGAACTGGCACGGGAGCGTAGCTGTGGCGAAGTGGTGCAGGCGTCGATCGCCGCGCTGCCCTTTGCCGATGCAAGGTTCGATGCGGTGGTGTCGTGTGATGTGGTCTGCCAAGTGACTGATCCGGCGCGGGCAGTGGGCGAATTTCACCGTTGCCTCAAACCCGGTGGCGTGGTCGTGCTGATGATGCCGGCTTATCCCTGGATGTACTCCTACCATGACAAGGAAGTTGGCAACCTTCGCCGCTACACCCGCAACCAGGTCCGTTCGCTGATGGAGGCAGCCGGCTTTCGAATCGTGCGCTGCACATATTGGAACACACTGCCGTTTCCGCTAGCGGTGGTGCGCCGGAAGATTTTTCCTCCGGCGGTGTCGGCGAGCGATGTCGGGCTCTTTCCCGCCCCGATCGAAGCTATCTTTAATGGCTTGATGGCCCTGGAGCACGCCTGGCTGAATCTGGGAGGGATGCTGCCCTTTGGCAATTCGGTGCTGACTGTCGCCCGCAAATCATAACACAATGGATTTATACCACCCATGACCCCGGCTCTTAGCTTTGTCATTCCTCTTTACTACAGCGCGGAGTCAATCTCCGCCTTGGCCAAGGAAATAGAGGCTCTGGAGATTGAGGGCGGGCATGAATTGGTCCTGGTTAACGATGGCAGCCGCGATGCCACTGCCGGCATTTGCCGCGAACTTTTGCGCGATGCCCGCATCCCGATCACTTTTGTCAATCACGCCCGCAACTACGGCGAGCATAACGCCGTCCTTACGGGTTACCGACACGCCCGGGGGCTTTATATCGTCAATCTTGATGACGACGCTCAGAACCCGCCGACAGAAGCCGTGCGGCTGTGGCAGCATGCCAAGCGCGAAGGGCTCGATGTGGTTTATGGTCATTATGCCCGGAAGGAACATTCGGTCTGGCGAAATTTTGGCAGCTGGCTGACCAACAGGATTACTGATTGGGTGCTGGACAAGCCCAAGGGGTTCTATCTTTCGAGTTTTCGTTGTGTGAGCGCGTTTGTGGCGCGGGAGGCGGCCAACCACGATGGGCCGTTTCCATATATCGATGGCTTGATCCTGCAGGTAACACAAAACATTGGTGCCTTGGAGGTCCATCATGCCGGGCGTTCCGCCGGTGAAAGCGGGTATACGGTACGTCGGCTTTTACGGCTATGGGCCAGCACCTTTGTAAATTTCTCGGTGATGCCGCTCCGACTGGCTACATTACTCGGACTCGTCATGGCCGCCGCGGGCTTGAGCGGGCTGGGGGTGGTGTTCTACCTCTGGTTTACCAACCGTGGTCCGGATTATGGCTGGGGCTCGTTAATGGGGGCACTGCTGGTCTTCTCCGGCACGCAGTTGGTCATGCTTGGCCTAATCGGCGAATACCTTGGCCGGATGTTTTTGACGGTGAATCGCCGGCCGCAATCTGTAGTCCGGGAAGTGGCCAGAGGCGGCCCGGTTGGGTGAGTTAGTACCGGAAGAGACCTGCGGTTGCTATTAATACGGGCGGTTCCGTGCCTACCACAAGCGGAAGGAGTCCAGTCGCTGCAAATAGCGCCGGCCAATTGCCTCGGGAGAAAATTGGCGCCTGATGTCAGCTGCGGCTTGGAAGCCGAGACGCGAACGCAGGGTGGAATCTTCCACTAGTTTTTTCATCCAATAGGCTGCATGTGCGACATCGGCCTCTGCCCAGATCTGACCACGCAAATATGGGCCATGGTTCCGGTCAAGGGTCACCAGTTGGTATTGCACTGGGCAACCATTGGAGGAATTCACGAATTCAGTCGTGGCAGACCAGTCAGTGCTGATGACCGGCTTGCCCAGAAACATGGCCTCGGCTACACCAAGGCCAAAACCCTCGGCCCGGTGCAGCGATACAAAGCAGTCACAGGCTTGCTGCAATTCCAGGAGTGTCGTTCGTGGCAGCGTGTCGCTGATCAAATGGGCATCGGGTAGGTCGGCGAGTTCTGCCTGCAACAGGGCAAATTCAGCAGGATTGAGCGAGGTATTGTGGGTCTTGATGACAAGACCTGCTGGTCCGCCGACGGGAAACGCGTGGCGAAATGCCTTGATCACCGCCTGCGGATTTTTCCTCCCCTGGGTGGAATTGAGATCGAAGATGAAGAGAAATAGAAACTTGCGCACCGGCAGGCCGAATTGAGTTCGGAACTCGCCACGGGGTATGGGGAAGTCAATCGCGAGGGGCATGGTCAGCACGGGCTTGGGCACCTTTGCGGCGATCGCAGATCGGGTGAATTCGGAAAGACACCATATTTCGTCGAAGCCACGATGATACCGTACGCGGTTATCGGGAAATTCCAGTAGCTCCCATGCCCAATAGGCAATGTTGTAGCGCCCTGTCCGAAATAATTGCCCGTGATGATGGTCGAGTTCCTGTGACTGCGGTGCATCCAGGTGGAACACATTTACGGGGTGAGGATTGTGTTCCTGCAGCCGGGAGGTGAAAGAGTCGTCGTTTCGCGGATTGAGGCTGTGGAGTTTCAGTTCAACTAGGGCGGTAGGCAGCTTCACGGCATCGGCGGCGCGGACCATGCACCGGGCCATTTCACCTACTCCTAAGGCGGCGCGGAAAAACCCCACGATATTGAGGCCTGGCTTCCAGTTCTTCTCGACGAGGTGGCGTGCTGGTGTAATCCGGCCATCGCGGAAATCGAATATTTCCTCGCCGTCGATGCGGATGGCCTCGAAGCGCAACTGCCGATGGAACATCTGCCGACGGTGCTCCTGAAGGCGGGCAGAGGAGGCACCGGGAAATGGGACACGTTCAATTTTGCGACCTATCCAGGCTAAGAAGTTTCGCCACCTGACTCCCCTGAGTTCGAGAGTAATGATGGACTTGGGTGGCAGCCCACCAGGAGGAAGCGGAAAATGCCAAATAAACGGGCCTGGACGAACTGGCCAAACGGTGTCGAGTTCGCTACCGTTTACGAGAACACGCAAACCAGGAAAATGTCGTACACTCTGAAATTCTTTTGAGTGGTCGATGAGGGTGCCAATGAGTTCGAGTCGGCGGCCCGGTAGCGCTACTAGTACATCAATCTCCCCTCGGTCGCGCAGCCAAGCGGCGGTGCCGTCAATGAAAATTCGGCGATGCGGCCACATTGCCTGCTGGGGCGGCAACCATACATTGTTGGACCGTTGAACTGGCTGCAATTTTTTAGTCCAAAACGCCATGGGTCTAGTTAGGAGAGGTGAAATCAGTTCGATGCCGCAAGTGCATTCGAAAGTTCAGGGAACATCTGTTCCCACCGCGCTTCTTCTAAAAATAAATTCTGGCGAACGTTGGACTCTGCCCAACAACCAGGCCGTGTATGCCGGCCGTGCAGGAAATCTTCAGCGGCTTTTTCCGCCTCCAAGTTACGGGGAATGGTCCCGGCTTGGGAATCGGTGAGATAAGCTTCGCACCAAGCGCGCCAGGCTTCGTGCTCAAGCAAGTTGCGCCATTTGTGGAATAGCCGATACGAATTTTCCTCGTTGTGGATCTTGCGGCCAGGCGACGCGCTGACGTGGTGCAGGACCGTGCTTTCCACGGCGGTGCAGGTGGTGCGGGAGACCGAACGAGCGCGGAAGCAAAGGTCAACGTCCTCGCCACCATTTTTGAATATTTCATCAAACCCACCCAGCAGGCTAAACAATTCGCGGGAAATAGCGAGGCACGCGCCCGTTACCGCTTGCATGACAGCGTAGCCAGGCGTGCTTGGAGATACGGCCGGCCGCGTCTTAAGGTGTACTGGTTTGCCATCGGCGCCAATAACAATGCCCGCATGATCAATTTCGTGCGTTTCGAACTGCAGCTGCACATTTCCAACGAGTCCTACGGCGGGAAAATGGGTGAAGGCCCCTAGCATTGGTTCAAGCCAGTGTGGCAGCAGCACCAGATCGTTGTTGATAAAAAAAAGAAACTCACCCTGTGCCATCGCTGCGCCGCGGTTGCAGGCACCGGCGAAGCCAAGGTTATTGTCATTAAGAACAATCCGGCAGGGAGCAGGGAGGGTAGTCAGCCAGGCGCGTGTGCCGTCGGTGCTGCCGTCATCCACAAAAATAATTTCGTGCTCCAGTCCCGGGTGCATTGTTTCGCGCAGACTGGCAAGCATGGCCTGCGTCAGGGCCAGACAGTTGTAAAGCGGGATGATGAAAGAGACTTTCATGCCAGGCGATTCAGGACGAACATGGCCGGCGGGGCGTGCTCATGCCAGTTTTAGGCGAGCAACCGTTTCAGGTAAGCGCCGTAGGCTGACTTACCGAGTCGCTTGATGTTGGCCTCCAGGCCGGCGCGGTCGATCCAGCCCTTCTTGTAGGCGATTTCCTCGATGCAGGCAATTTTCAGGCCCGTGCGATTCTCCAGGACATGCACAAACTGAGCGGCCTCAATGAGGGAGTCGTGCGTGCCGGTATCGAGCCAGGCCGTACCGCGGCCAAAGAGTTCGACGTGCAGCTTGCCTTGCTCGAGGTAGAGGCGGTTGAGGTCGGTGATTTCCAATTCGCCGCGGGCGGACGGCTTCAGGCTGCGGGCCATGGGGACCACATTGCCATCATAGAAATACAGCCCGGGGACGGCATAGCTGGACTTGGGCACCTTTGGTTTTTCCTCCAGCGACAGGACGCGGCCATCCTTGGCGAACTCAACTACCCCGTATTCGCTCGGATTGGCTACATGATAGCCAAAAATGGTGGAGCCTTCCGTGCGGGCAGCCGCTTCCGCTAGTGAGTTTACGAATTCCGCGCCGTAGAATAGGTTATCCCCCAGAACGAGGGCCGAAGGTTCGCCCTTCAGGAAACCGGTATCGCCGGCAATGTGAAAGGCCTGCGCCAAGCCGTCGGGGCTTGGTTGCTCGGCGTAGCTGAAGGTCAGACCGAGATTAGAGCCGTCGCCCAGCAGCTTGCGGAAGAGCGGAAGGTCGGTCGGCGTGGAGATGATCAGGATCTCGCGGATGCCCGCGAGCATCAGGACCGACAGCGGATAGTAGATCATCGGCTTGTCGTACACCGGCATGAGCTGCTTGCTCACGGCGATCGTCAGGGGGTAGAGCCGGGTGCCGGAACCGCCGGCGAGAATGATGCCTTTTCTGCGCATAGTTGTTAAGCTTTAGGGTCTAAGTTTTAAGCAGCAGAAGCCCACGGCTTACAACTTAAACTTAGCCTGATTAGCCGAGCCGAATAGACCCATCCGCCGGGGTGGTTACAAGGGCCCGGATGCCCTTCCGTTGGGGTGATCGGCCTTGCCTCGTTGGTCGTCTGAAGAGGGCAGCCTGGAACCCGATGCCGCAGGGAAGAGGTATTTGACTATTTCGCATAATGGCGAAATAATTTGGGCATGAACCCACGTGCTCCTCTTAACCGGCTCCGTCAGCGGGCCGATGTTTTCAAGGCGCTAGGCCACCCCGATAGGTTGCGCATCATCGATGACCTCACGGCGGGCGAACGCTGTGTGTGCGATTTGGTGAAATCGGTTGGCTCAAGTTGGTCGACGGTATCGCGCCATCTCGCGGTCTTGAAGCAGGCGAGAGTGGTTTCTGATGAAAAGCGTGGCTTGCAGGTCTTTTATAAACTGGCGCTCCCCTGTGTGTCTTCCTTCATGAATTGCTTGGATGCCGCAAGAAAGGGCGCAGCGGTGGAGGTGAGTTGCTCTGGTGGCTCCTAGGACTACAGCCATGTCCTCGCCCGATGTCATTCCCTCCGTGCCGCCACTTCGGTCAGTAAAGTGGCACGTTTGGGGCGGCGGGGCGGCCTTGGTTGCATGGTGGCTCATTTATGGACGGCTGGAGTCGCTGGCGCATTGGATCACCTACAGTGTGGCCGGGCTGGTGGCAGGCACCCACTTCGCCAGCGCCACGGAGTTTTTCATCTACGAGGCCCCCAAGGTCCTGCTGCTGCTTACGCTCGTTGTATTCGCAGTGGGCATCATCCGGTCGTTCTTCACCCCGGAGCGCACCCGGCGAATACTTTCGGGTAAACGGGAATCGGCCGGCAACGTGCTTGCAGCGCTCCTCGGCATCGTCACTCCCTTTTGCTCCTGTTCGGCCGTGCCGCTCTTCATTGGGTTCGTCACGACGGGTGTGCCCCTAGGGGTCACGTTCTCCTTTTTGATTTCGGCCCCCATGGTTAACGAGGTCGCCCTCGTCCTCCTGTTTGGGCTCTTCGGGTGGAAGGTGGCGGCGCTCTACTTAGGCACCGGGCTGGCCATCGCCATTTCTGCCGGCTGGGTGCTCGGCAAGCTCCATCTGGAAAAGCACGTTGAGGAGTGGGTGTATGCCACCCAGACCGGCGCCGCTGAAGCTGAGGCGGCGATCGACTGGCCGTCCCGCATCGATCTGGGGCTTGATGCCGTGCGTGACATCGTCGGCCGGGTCTGGATCTACGTGCTGCTCGGCATCGCGGTCGGGGCCGGGATCCATGGCTACGTCCCCGAGAACTTTATGGCTGCGATCATGGGCAAGGGCGCCTGGTGGTCGGTGCCCCTCGCGGTCCTGATTGGCATCCCGATGTATTCCAATGCGGCGGGTATCATTCCCATTGTGCAGGCTCTGCTCGGCAAGGGAGCCGCCCTCGGGACGGTGCTGGCCTTCATGATGTCGGTCATCGCGCTGTCGCTGCCCGAGGCGATCATCCTGCGCAAGGTTCTCAAGCCGCGCCTGATCGCGACCTTCTTCGGCATCGTCGCCCTCGGCATCATGTTCGTCGGATTCCTTTTCAACGCCCTCCTTTAACCCCACTAATTATGAAAAAACTACAAATTCTCGGCACGGGCTGCGCCAAGTGCCAAGCCCTCACCCATAACGCGGAAACCGCGGCCAAGGCCCTGGGTGTCCCGTATGAACTGATCAAGGTCACGGAGATTCCTGCCATCATGAAGTTCGGCGTCATGTCGACGCCGGCACTGGTCGTGGATGGCGTGGTGAAGTCTCAAGGACGCTTGCTTACGCCCGAACAAATCAAATCCTTTCTTGCCTGACAACCCATGTCACACCGTCATTTCTCCTCTCTCCGTCTACTCATTCTCACCCTCGGCCTCTTCGCTGCTGCTACCTTGGGTTGGGCCGCAACGCCGACCTTACTCCCGCGGTTCGTCGATTTGGGTGCCGACAAATGTATCCCGTGCAAAATGATGATGCCGGTCTTGGCCGAGCTCACTCGCGACTACAAGGGCCAGCTCGATGTGGTTTTCTTCGATGTCTGGAAGGACCGGTCCAAAGGAGAGGAGTATGGCATTCATCTGATCCCCACCCAGATCTTCTTCGATGCCACCGGCAAGGAGGTCTATCGCCACGAGGGATTCATTTCCAAGAAAGAGATTCTAGCCAAGTGGGCTGAGTTGGGCATCAACCTGTCCGCTCCGGCGAAAGCCAGCTGACCGCTGTGGAAACACTGTTTACCACGCTGACGGAGGCCATTTCCGGGACACCGTTGGTTGCGATTGCGGCGGCCTTTGCCTGGGGAATCCTGAGCATCATCCTCAGCCCCTGCCACCTCTCAAGTATCCCTTTGATTGTCGGGTTTCTTCAGGGTCGTGAGCAGGTTTCCCCTCGCCGGGCGGCCGCCCTGTCGACGCTGTTCGCCATCGGGATTCTGCTGTCGATTGCCCTCATCGGAGCCGCTACCGCGGCCGCCGGCCGCATGTTAGGCGACCTGGGCCGGTGGGGTAACTACGGCGTCGCGGGAGTATTCTTCATTTTCGGCCTGCACCTGCTGGGCGTGCTGCCCCTGCCAGATGCTTGGCAGCCGGCGCCGAATCAACCTCGGCGCGGCCCGCTCGGGGCCTTTCTCTTCGGTCTCATCTTCGGGGTCGCCCTCGGCCCTTGCACCTTCAGCTTCATGGCGCCGGTCCTTGGCCTGACCTTCAGTATCGCAGCAACAGCGCCTTTGTTTGCGGCGGGTGTCCTCACCGCATTCGCGTTGGGGCATTGCACCGTGATTGGATTTGCCGGCATTTCCAGCAGTTGGGTTCAGCAGTGGCTTTCCTGGCAGAACGACACCCCGGCCGCCAGGTGGTTACGGCGTGGCTGCGGGGTTCTAGTTATCCTTGGCGGGGTCTACATGATTTCCACCGCCCACTAATGCCTCAGCAGCAGTCCTAGGTGGTGGAGATTATCCTTTAACCCCGAGTCGCTCGCGGGAGTATTTCTTGGAAGTAATGTCGGCCGCCCAGGCGCGGTTCTTCAGATACCAATCCACGGTTTTCGCGATGCCGCTGGCAAAGTTTTCCTTGGGGGCCCAGCCGAGTTCCTGCTGCAGCTTGGTGGCATCGATGGCGTAGCGCCGGTCATGGCCAGGGCGATCCTGCACGTAGGTCAACTGCGTCTCGTACTTCTTCCCGTCGGCCCGGGGAGACTTCTGGTCGAGCAGCGCGCAGATCGTTTTCACAATCTCGATGTTGGGCTTCTCATTGAGGCCGCCGATATTGTAGGTCTCGCCGGTCCGACCCTTCTGCAGCACCAGCCAGATCGCGGCGGCGTGGTCCTCGACATAGAGCCAATCACGGATCTGCATGCCGTCGCCATAGACGGGGAGCGCCTTGCCTTCGAGCGCGTTGAGGATCATCAGCGGGATCAGCTTCTCCGGGAAATGGTACGGACCGTAATTGTTCGAGCAATTGGTCGTCAGGGTCGGGAAGTGGTAGGTGTGCTGATAAGCGCGGACCAGATGGTCGCTGGCGGCCTTCGAGGCGGCGTACGGACTGTTGGGTTCGAAGTTGTGCTGTTCAGTGAAGGCCGGGGCCCCGAGGGCCAGCGAACCATAGACCTCGTCGGTCGAAACATGCAAAAAGCGGAACGCGCTCTTCTTCGGTTCCGCGAGCTTCGACCAGTACTGCTTCGCGTGGTTGAGCAGGCGCAGGGTGCCCACGACATTGGTCTGAATAAAGGGCTCGGGGGAATCGATCGACCGGTCGACATGCGACTCGGCGGCAAAGTTCACGATGGCATCGATGGCATGCTCGGCGAGGAGTCGCTCGACCAGGGCGTCATCGCCAATACTGCCATGGGCGAACACGTAGCGGGGGTCGCCGGCGAGATCGGCCAGATTGGCCGGATTGCCCGCGTAAGTGAGCGCATCGAGGTTGACCAATTTGCGCAGCACGGAATTTTTCTCGGTGAGGCGCTGGCGGATGAAGTTGGAGCCGATAAATCCACAGCCCCCGGTGACGAGTAAGTTCATAGAGAAAGAAAATCAGCTCGTGGCCTTGACCCAGCGCCGCAGGTCGCGTTCGACCGCCTCATGAACCTCCGTGAGCTTGATGCCGGTGGCGGCGAGCTTGGTGGAATCCATGACACAGTTGGAGCGCGGGGTCTTGGCGGCCTTCGTCATGAAGTCTGCCTCGTCCTTGAAGAAAATGAAGTTCTTCTGCGATACGCCGGTTTTCTTGATCAGTTCCACCACATCATGGGTGGTGACCTGGCCGGGGTTGGTGACGTTGTACTTGCCGAAGGGCACGCGTTTTTCCCAGCAGGCGAAGGTCGCGGCTACAAATTCCTCCAGTTGTGAGATCGAGTTGGTGGCCTCGAGGAGCGTGTTGTAGCGCATCAGCTTCGTCAGGTAATTGCGCGGATTTTCCACCTGGTTGAAGGGAATGCGCAAACGCCAGACATAGACGTCGGGAAAATTGGCCAGCACTTCCTCGCCCAGGCCCTTGGTGCCGGAATAGAAACTGCAGTTGTTTGTGCGGAAGGTGAAGTTGGGCGTATCGGTCTCCGTGAAACCGGATCCATCGGGATGGGCTCCGGTGTAGATGCAACCCGAGGAGACATGTCCCCACGGCACACCGGCATCGGCACAGGCCTGCGCAATGATACCCGGCAGCACGGCGTTGCCCATGAGACATTCGGCCTTGTGGAGCTCACAGGCATCGACGTTGGGCTTGCCGGTGTAGCCGGCGGCATTGATCAGGAAGGAGGGTTTCTCGCGGCGCAAGAGCTCGGTCAGGGCGGCCTGGTTTGAATAGTCGAAATCCGCCCGTCGCATATTGCGAAAGGGCAGGCCTTTGCGTTGGAGCAGGGCCTGGTAGGCCGAGCCAACATAACCGGAACCGCCGAGCAGATAAATCATGGGTGGGGAGGTGATATGGGCGGGTGGCGGGAGCGCAACAAGCTGATTTTTCCTGCCGAGGCCGGGCTATTTTTTACGGTAGTCCCCCCGGCTGAAATATTTTTCCAGCCAGATGTAAGCGCAGATAAAAAAATAGCGGCTGCCCATTTCCTTGATCTTGAGTTTGGCCTCGCCGTATTTGCGGTTCCGCCACGAAATCGGGACTACGGTCCAGGTGTAACCACGCACGATGGCCTTGAGCGGTAGTTCGACGGTGAGGTTGAAGTGAGGGGCGAGTAACGGCCGGCAGCCTTCGATGACCGTGCGGCGGTAGGCCTTGAAAGCATTGGTGGTGTCGTTGAGAGCGATATTAAAGCCTATTCGCACGAGAAAATTGGCCAGCCGGTTGACCCAGAATTTTACGCGAGGGTAGTCGACAACCTTGCCGCCCTTTATGAAACGACTGCCGAAGACGCAGTCCCAGCCCTCATTTAGCAGACGCCAGTAGCGCACAGCGTCCTCAGGCGAGTCAGAAGCGTCGGCCATCATAATCGCACAGGCATCGCCCTTCATATGCCCTAGTCCGTAGAGGACGGCGCGGCCAAAGCCGTGCAGGCCGAGATTCTGGACGGGAGCCAGAGTGGGGATGGTGTGCTTCAGCTCGCCCAGTACGGCCCAAGTGCGGTCGCGGCTGCCGTCGTCTACCACAACAATTTCATGGGGCACGCCATCGCGGATGAATGCCTGATAAATGTCTGTGATCGTCGAAGGTAGCGAATCCTGTTCATCCCGTGCTGGGATGATAATGGAGTAGAGTCTAAGCGGATCAGACAGAGCCTCGGGCATCGGGTGAATGAGGGGCATTCAGTCCTTTGCGGCAAGCTTGCGCTATCGAGAAGTGGAGAGGTCCAGCCAGCCCGGATTCTGCTCTGCATGGTCCGCGATTTCCTCAAGTATAGCTGCCGTGGGCGTTGTCGGCTGCCACTGCCAGATTCGGGCGGCCTTGCTGGAATCGAGCACCATCCACGGGATGTCAAAGGGGCGCGATGTGCCATCTCGCACCACGGTCTGAGCTCCGAAACGTCCAGAGCACCAATCGCTGAGTTGTTTTAGCGACATGGCCGAGGCGGCGCCGCCGGAGAAGTTGGCAATCCGGTCGGTGACAGCCATGGTGGGCGTCGACATCTGTTTTTCCAGTAAAGGAACTAGATCGCGGGGATGGAGGCAGTCGCGAACCTGATGGCCGTGGCCGCCGAAACCGAGGTACTGCAAGGGCCGTTTGCGCAGCCAGGCATTGATCCAGAAGGCAAAAATCCCCTGATCGGCGCGGCCGAACTGTCCGGCGCCCGCCAGCACGCCACAGCGGTTGATGTAAACGGGAAAACCAAACGTCTCGCCGTATTCCAGCGCCATCGCCTCAGAGGCGAGCTTGGTTGCACCGTAGAGGGAGATGGGTGCCATTGTGGCAAAAGATTCATCAAGGCCGGCATCGGTCAGTCCGACCGGCAGCTTATGCCCCGCATCCGGAACGAACGCACCTGCTTTCACCTGCACAGGAAGATGTGCGAGGGGAGCAATGGAGTAGACGCGGCTGGTGGAGAGAAGGATGAAGCCCGCCTTGTGCGTTTTGCAGTACTCGAGGATGTTGATTGTGCCGGTGAGATTGTGATCCACGAGTTCGCGGCTGCTCGTCTTGCCGTCCACCCCGGCGAGCACGCTCGGATTGGCGGCGGCGTCGATCACGAAGTCGGCCGGGGGAAGCGCATCCATCTCCGTCTTGTTCCGCAGGTCCGCTGTGATGATCCGGGCGCCAAGTTTTTCCAATGGAGCTCGGTTCGTCTCGCTGCCGGGACGCATGTAATTATCGAAGCCCGTTACCTGATGACCAGCGGCGAGCAACTCCCGCGCAAGCGTGCTGCCGACGAAGCCACATATGCCAGTTATAAGGATTCGCATACAGGTTGAGGGAAGCAGAGGTTCCCCGGTAGGTGAAGGGGGAAATAATCCGCTCAGGCGGACGTATTCCGCTTCCGCCATGCCCCGACGATCTGGCGGATGGTTTCCTCCAGGGACTGGGTGATGTCCCACTTCGGATAATGCGCCCGCATTTTCCGCAGGTCGGAATAATAGCAGATGTGGTCCCCGGCGCGGTTCTGGTCGACGTAGGTATGGACCTGGGCCTTGCCCGTGAACTTTTCCGTGATCTTGAAAGCTTCGAGGATGGAAGTGCTGTTGGCCTTGCCGCCGCCCAGGTTATAGACTTCGCCGGCTCGCGGTGACTCCACAAAGGCGGCCATGAAACGGGCGACGTCGAGCGAGTGGATATTGTCGCGCACCTGCTTACCCTTGTAGCCGAACACCCGGTATTCCTTACCCTCGAGGTTGCACTTCACGAGGTAGGAGAGGAAGCCATGCAGCTCGACGCCGCTGTGGTTGGGCCCAGTGAGGCAACCGCCCCGCAGCGCGCAGGTGGGGAGGTTGAAATAGCGACCGTATTCCTGCACCATGACGTCGGCGGCAACCTTGGAGGCGCCAAAGAGCGAATGCTTCGACTGGTCGATCGTGAAGGATTCCGCGATGCCATGGGCATAGGCCGGATCGGCGTAATCCCAGCGCGTGGCCAGTTCGGTCAGCTTGATCGAGTTCGGCGCATCACCATAGACCTTGTTCGTGCTCATGTGCACGAAGGGTGACTCCGGACAGGCCTGCCGGGCCGCCTCCAGGAAATTCAGGGTGCCAACAGCGTTGGTGTCGAAGTCATCGAACGGGATGGCCGCGGCCCGGTCGTGCGAGGGTTGGGCGGCGGTGTGGATGATGACCGACGGTTTTACGGTCTTGACGAGCGCGAGGACGCCGGCGCGGTCCCGGATGTCGAGCTCGTGATGGACAAAGCCGGGGAGGTCCTGGGCGAGACGCTGCTGGTTCCAACGGGTGTCGCCCTGAGGGCCGAAGAAGACGGCGCGCTGGTTGTTGTCCACACCATGGACGGTGTAGCCCTGCGCGGCGAAATAGACGCAGACTTCCGAGCCGATGAGGCCTGAGGAACCGGTGACTAGAATCGTCTTAGACATGAGGGGAAAAGGAAGGGTTACCAGACAAGCGGGCAACCCTATTTCCAGATGATTGTATGTGTGCTCATCCGGTTGCCCGCCATGACCAACCAGGACGACCTCCGCCCGCTTCTACCCGGTCAGTGGAAAGCAGTGACGCCAGCACCGGTTACACCCACGACGAGCTAGTAATCACGTCAGATTGGTTACCAATACGAACCCGAGTGACGAACCGGCCAGAGCTGGATTGGTAACCAATCCGACGCAGCCTCCCGTGCCAACTCCGACGAAAAGTCAGCGACCCCAAAGCGACGCTTACCAAGGAAAATGGTAAAGCATGACCCCTGCGCTCAGCACTATTAGCATGGCGGTGGCAATCCGTGCGCAGCATTTGAAGTGGTGCGTCGGTAATTGGCCGCCATGATTCGTTACGCCATGAACCGACCCGTGGCAGGTTTCACCTTTAGACGTACACCGAGGGAGTGCGTCGGGCTGGGCTTGGCTTGTATTCTGCTCACCTTCATTTCTGTCAGCGTCGGTTGCAGCACGAGTGGTTCAAGTGAACGGAGGACAGCGACCGTCCAACTCG
>SESH01102584.1_pt1 | contig 19208 bp, 11 predicted proteins | sample 3171561 | NCBI WGS metagenome assembly SESH01 (sample SAMN10866947, study PRJNA518727) | freshwater metagenome | biome: subpolar coniferous forest; feature: holomictic lake; material: water; isolation source: holomictic Lake 442 2011 16.5 m and 2014 13 m | place: Canada: near Kenora, Ontario
ATTATTTATAATCAAATAGATAAAATACTTACGACAAGCTTGCAAACGCGCTCGATTATGCAGCATCCTGAAATACCCGCACGGCATTACGCCCTTCGTTCTTAACCTCATACATTGCACGATCCGCGTGCTGACACAATGCATGCTCATCAAGACCGTGCTCCGGATAGAGGGCAATTCCGATACTTGATGAGATATTCAAAACCTCACCTGCCAGAATAAAGGGTTCGTTAAGCGAGGCACGAATTTTCTCGGCAACCCCGCACGCATCAATCTTAGTTTCGATGACCGGCAGCAAGACGATGAATTCATCACCGCCGATGCGCGCCACCGTATCTGATTTGCGCAGACAGTCATGTATACGCTTCGCCGCTTCTTTGAGCAGCAGATCGCCAACCGCGTGACCATACTTATCGTTAACCGGCTTGAATTCATCCAGATCAATAAACATCAGCGCCATATTAAGTTGGTCGCGACGCGCTGCCGATAAGGCTTGCAACAGGCGATCATTGACCAACTGCCGATTGGGCAGACCGGTCAGCACATCGTGAGTTGCCAACTTGGTCAGCTCATCATTAGCAATCTGCAATTCCCGGGTACGCTGGGAGACGCTGTCTTCTAGCGAAGCGTTGATCTCGTTGATCTGACGGATCTTCTGTTTGACCGCTTCACTCATCGCAAAAAAACTTTCAGCAAGTTCACCGAGTTCGTCTCCACGGCGCCCAGCCAACGCGACAAGTTCGCGGTTGATCGTCTCTTGCCCGCTGGCAACACCGCGTAAGACCTGACTCAGCAAGGTGAGTGGCCGGGTTATCGAGTTTGCTAAATACCAGGCGAACGGCAGAATGAGCAACAGACTGCCCAGCGCAATCAATCCCAGTATTTCAAGCATTTGCCTGATATATTTCAAAACTGTTTCCTGCGAAGTGAGTACCGCAATCGTCGCAATATGACGCCCGTCGCCCAAAAGAGGCAAGAGTCGCTGATAATAAGCATCCCTCCCAATTTCGATCTCATTAAAGCCGGTGCCTCCCTGACTAACAGAACCACCGCCGAACAGGGCCTGGTAGGCAGGCAAATTAGCACTACTTAAATGTTGCCCGACAAACACATTGACCCGCGTGTCGGTCAGACGCGAGACCTGTTCAACAAACGCCTGCCCCAGGGGTTGTACCATCACCACCCATCCCAGTTGTTTAGCCTGCTGCCCCTGCCCAAATACTTCACCCATAATCGGCATTTGCGACCGGATTGCCAAGCCGTCTGCATGGATCACATAGTCGATCTGTTCATGTTTGAGCAACGCGTTATTTAACTGCACACTCAATCCGGGCACATGGCTCATAGTCCGCAAGTTACTCCGGTTCAATTCTTCGCTATCGGCTAGCACCGCCACCTGAAACACGATATCGGGTGTGCGCTCCACGTAACCGACCCGCGTACCATGCCCGTCGAACTGGGCAAAACTCACCAATTCCCCCTCAAAATCGTAAATGGCGATATCGGATAGTTGTGCGACACGGCCGATTTTATAGGTGTCTTTGACCAATTGCTGGTAAGTAGCAAACAACGTTTCATGGCTCGCCACGGTCTGCGCATATTGCGACAAATACCAAAGCGTCGATCCTAAATTTTTTTGGGTGGCCAATTGTCGTGATGCGATCAATTGATTGGACTTACGATCGTTCAAATTGTCGTCAATAATCGCCGCGGCCTTCGCCGACTGAGCACGGGCTTGATCCCTATATTGATGACTGACAGCCCATGAAACGACCAGCATGGAAACGACCGTAATCACAACACCAAAAAAAATTGTGCCTAACAGCAACCGTGTCCGTATTCGATTCATTTTACGGCTTTCCGGGCCGGATCATAGGAAAGTACGGTCCGATATTCCGCAGGAGACGTCGAAACATCGTAGTTGTACTGCGCATAATTACTACGATCGACCATACCAAGTTTGATCAAAATCGTATGCGGACGTGATTCGGTTCGTCCCTCCAGATAATTGACGGCCGCATTGATGGCAACCCGCGCCTGACTCACCCCCTTAACATCAGTTGCCGCATGAATTTCACCACGACGAATATGTCCTATCATCTCGCGGGTCAGACCATAAGCGACGATCCTGATTTTGTCCTTTAACCCCGCCTCATGAACCGGCAAGATCGCGGCCGGCGCACATGCCGTACAGCCCAAAATATAGTCCAGCTTTGTGCCGTGCGCGGCCAGCACTTGCTCGGCCAATTGCGATTGCCCGACCAGATCGCTGTCGCCATACCGGATATCGACAATATTGACTTTAATCGGCGAGCTTTTTGCGGCGGCACGGGTCCCCGCCACTTCCCCCATCACCCATCCTGCATCGGCAGGTCCTGGCAGCAGCGCAATATTGATCGACGTTAAACCGCGACGCTGCGCATCACGACTCACCCAGTCCATGGTGTCTATCCCCATACCTTTAAGTGACGAGGTGATTTTAATGGTCAGATCGTCGCTCGTGCTGTCGTTCGCCAGTTCAAAAACGGGGATACCCCGGGCCCGCGCCTTAGCAATCGCAGGGTTGTTGGCGGTTTGACTGACCGGTGAAATGACGATCGCATCATATTTATCGGCAATCACCTCATCCATCTTGCGCAATTGCCCGATCAGATCGTCGTACCCATTGGCAGGAAATATATCGACAGCAACCCCAAGACGCTTAGCCTCGCTGATTAAACCGTAGGTGCAATCAACCCAGTAAGGATCTTTGACATGAGGAAATAAAAAAGCAATACGCCACGGACGGCGCGCAGGCTCCGCCATAACATACGTGTCCTTGACCACACGTCCGGTGGCCAACGCATCATCAGCAGAACCATTTTTCTTCAGGGGCGGGAAAATCGAATAAACCGGCACAGGATCAAATTTAACCGGCAGCGGGGAGGTTTCTGCCGACGCAGCACCCCATTGCAGACAGAAACACAGTAATGCGCAATACAGGTATTTTCCGGTCATATTGATCCTATCAACGGCGTGGTTTGTTCGCGCATAAAGCGCCACCAGCACAACGACTAAGCTAATATTGTACGAGCCCAGAGCCTACGCGGTCGTCACGGCAAGTATCATGAATATGACATACTATAAATCAGTCTCAAAAAATGCGGTATTAGCCATATGGCTAATACCGCATTCAATAACGATCGGCAGGTTACGCTTTATCGAATCTCATCACGCCGCCCCGACAGTCCACCGCAATCGTGTCTTTCGCGGCAAAACGCCCTTCCAGTATCAATTTGGCCAGTGGATTTTCCAGTTGCGACTGGATCGCGCGCTTGAGCGGTCTCGCGCCATACACCGGATCAAAACCGGCGGTTGCAATTTCGGACAAGGCAGACTCAGAAACCTCAAGCTTCATCTCCATCGCCGCCAGACGTTTTTCCAGATACTGCAACTGAATCCCCGCGATCGACTTGATATTTTTCTCATCCAGCGCGTGGAAGACGACCACCTCGTCGATGCGGTTGATAAACTCAGGCCTGAAATAGGTTTTGACTTCGCCCATCACCGCAAGCTTGATCACCTGATAATCGTCACCCGACATCTGCTGGATCATCTGCGACCCTAGGTTGGAGGTCATCACAATCACGGTATTCTTAAAATCCACCGTGCGCCCCTGCCCGTCGGTCATCCGCCCGTCGTCCAGCGCCTGCAACAACACATTGAACACATCGGGATGCGCTTTTTCAACTTCATCGAGCAATATCACCGAATACGGTTTACGGCGCACCGCTTCCGTCAACCCGCCGCCTTCTTCATAGCCGACATAACCCGGCGGCGCACCAATCAGGCGCGCGACCGAATGCTTCTCCATATATTCGGACATATCAATGCGGATCAGATGATCTTCAGAGTCGAACATGAAGCCTGCCAGCGCCTTGCACAGCTCAGTCTTACCGACACCGGTAGGGCCTAAAAACAGGAACGAACCATAGGGCCGGTTAGGGTCTGACAAGCCAGAGCGAGAACGACGGATTGCATCGGATACCAGTCGCACCGCCTCGTCCTGCCCCACCACGCGCTCATGCAGCTTGTCTTCCATTTTGAGCAGCTTATCGCGCTCACCGGTCATCATCTTGGAGACAGGAATGCCGGTCGCGCGGCTGACCACTTCGGCGATTTCCTCGGCACCAACCTGAGTGCGCAACAGTTTATTCTTTGATACGCCTCCTTCCGCTTCGCGCTGCGCCGCTTCTTTGAGTTTGGCTTCCATCTGCGGCAACTGGCCGTATTGCAATTCGGCCACTTTTTCCAGTTTTCCTTCCCTTTGCAGGCGGACGATTTCGGCGCGAACCCTGTCAATTTCTTCTTTCAATTGCGCCGCTCCCTGTGCTGCGCCCTTTTCAGCCTTCCAGATTTCTTCCAGATCGGCATATTCACGGCTCAATTTGGTGATTTCCTCCTCGATAAGTGCGTGGCGTTTTTTGGACGCCTCGTCCTTTTCCTTCTTCACCGCTTCACGCTCGATTTTAAGCTGAATCAATCGACGCTCCAGCTTGTCCATCACTTCAGGCTTGGAGTCGATTTCCATACGGACGCGCGCGGCCGCCTCATCGATCAGATCGATCGCCTTGTCTGGCAAGAATCGGTCGGTAATATAACGGTTGGAGAGTTCCGCGGCAGCAATGATGGCAGGATCGGTGATATCCACGCCGTGATGCAGCTCGTAACGCTCGCGCAGCCCGCGCAAGATTGCGATGGTCGATTCCACAGATGGCTCATCCACCAGCACTTTCTGGAAGCGACGCTCTAACGCCGCATCCTTTTCGATATATTTGCGATACTCATCAAGCGTCGTCGCACCCACGCAATGCAGCTCGCCGCGCGCTAAGGCAGGCTTCAACATATTGCCCGCATCCATCGCGCCCTCGGCTTTACCCGCGCCGACCATGGTGTGTAATTCATCGATAAAGACGATCGTTTGCCCTTCATCCATCGCCAGCTCTTTGAGCACGTTTTTCAGACGCTCCTCAAATTCGCCGCGATACTTGGCACCCGCCAGAAGCGCTGCCATATCCAGACTAAGCACCTTTTTATTCTTGAGCGATTCGGGCACTTCGCCATTGACAATACGCTGCGCCAGACCCTCAACGATGGCCGTCTTGCCGACGCCCGGCTCGCCAATTAGCACGGGGTTATTCTTGGTACGGCGCTGCAACACCTGTATCGCGCGGCGGATTTCATCATCCCGTCCGATCACAGGATCTAATTTCCCCTGTCTTGCGCGCTCAGTCAGATCGACCGTATATTTTTTAAGCGATTCGCGTTGTCCTTCCGCCTCTTGAGAGCCGACTGACTCGCCCCCGCGTACCGCAGCAATCGCCTGTTCCAGCGGTGCACGCGCAACCCCGTGGGTTTTCAGCAAGCGCCCTGTCTCACCTTTATCGCCCGTTGCGGCCAGTAAAAACATCTCACTTGCGATGAACTGATCGCCGCGCTTCTGTGCTTCCTTGTCGGTCAAGTTAAACAAATTGGATAAATCACGTCCCACCTGAACTTCGCCGCCGTGTCCTTCCACTTTGGGCAAACGCGACACCGCATCCGTCAAGGCAGCTTTCAAGGCATTGACATTAGCTCCCGAGCGCGCCAGCAAAGAACCTGCCCCGCTGTCCGCATCGTTCAACATCGCCAGCAGCAGATGCTGCGGCTCGATAAACTGGGAATCAGAACCGACCGCCAGACTCTGCGCATCGGTCAGGGCTTGCTGTAATTTGGTGGTAAATTTATCGAAACGCATGATGCTCTCCTTGTAGATAATTTGGTTAATGCGCAGGTGGGGGGAGAGAGGAACAATTTCAAGTCTGCACGATGAACGCTTATACTACGCCACCTTTTCGGACAATACTGTTACTTGCCGCACTTATGAATAATCTAACCGCCATCATTCAGAACAATGTTAAAAATTCGCTCGATGAAGACATCGCCAGCGGCGATTTGACTGCACAACTGTTGCCAGAAAAAGCAAAGGCCCGCGCACAGGTCATCACCCGCCAGAGCGGTGTACTGTGCGGCACGGCATGGTTTAACGAATGCTTTCTGGCGCTCGATCCGGAATGCGTCATCACATGGCATGCGAAGGATGGCGACACACTCCGTCCCGGGCAAACCCTGTGTGAAATTGAGGGGCGCGCACGCGCGCTGTTAACGGGAGAGCGCAGCGCACTGAATCTGTTGCAGACCCTGTCCGCGACCGCCACCCACACCCGCCGCTATGTCGATGCGGTGGCAGGCATTGATGTCAAGATTATGGATACGCGAAAAACACTGCCCGGGCTGCGCCATGCGCAAAAATACGCGGTGACAGTCGGCGGCGGACATAATCAGCGCGCAGGACTTTTTGACGGCATTCTAATCAAGGAAAACCATATCGCAGCGGCAGGCAGTATCAAAGCTGTCATGGAGGCCGCGTTTAAACTGGCAAAACCCGGCATCAGCGTACAGATTGAAGTGGAAAACATGATGCAACTGGATGAAGCGCTGGATGCCGGCGCAAAATTAATCCTGCTCGACAATTTTGATCTGGAAGCGTTGCGTTTTGCCGTGGAGCACACTGACGGGCGCGCTGAACTGGAAGCCTCCGGCGGCATCACCTTATCGGGTTTGCGCGAAATCGCCGAAACCGGCGTGGACCGGATTTCAATCGGCGCATTGACCAAGGACATCGAAGCGCTGGATTTGTCGATGAGGATAATTTAGCAAGTGGGAAGTGGGAAGTGGGAAGTGGGAAGTGGGAAATATTTTAGGAGAAAATCATGACTGAATCTCTGCACATCGTCTGCCCGCATTGCGACGGGATCAACCGTGTACCTGGCGATAAATTAGCTGACAATCCGGTCTGCGGAAAATGCAAAGCCTCGCTGTTCAACGCGCATCCTGTCGAACTCAATGCGGAAAATTTCAACCGTCACATCACGCGCAGCGACATTCCTGTGCTGGTGGATTTCTGGGCCCCCTGGTGCGGCCCGTGCAAAATGATGGCACCGGCATTCATACAGGCAGCAGGACAACTGGAGCCAGCAATGCGTCTAGCAAAACTCGACACCGAACAGGCGCAGGAACTGGCCGGCCAATACAACATCCGCAGCATCCCCACCCTCGCGCTGTTCAAAAATGGCCGTGAAGTCGCGCGCCAGGCCGGCGCGATGGATGTGAACGGGATCGTGCAGTGGGCGCGAACCCGGCAGTAGTTCAACGCGGTGAATTCAGGCGACCAGCACCTGAGAAAACGGTTTACTCTGCGATACGAAATATTGCCAGATCGTACTCCGGCCCCATTTCCTGCAGCGCAACCACAGCCAAACTATAACTATTTCCTTCCGCTTGTAGCGTCTGACCGGCTTGCGTCGAGAACGTACCCGATTTCATCAACAGCCTGACTTCTCCCGATGATGCACTTTCCTCTGTTTTCAACCAGAGTACGGCGTGCTCGCTGGCACTTTCGCCGCGTTGCGACAAAGTTGCAACGGTAAATCTGTTTGCCAGAATTTCCACACCCACATTCAATTGTTTTTTACTGTCACGAATCAGGCGGCGTGCCACAGCAACCCCCCAATAGGCCACACCCTCCGGCCTTACGCCAAACAGACTGCCAATACGCAAATCAACCGATCTCTTTTCAGACAACTGCGTACTAAAACCACTCAAGCTAACATCATCGATTTCCCACGAGTCCGTCAGCTTTTCATCAGAACCTGCTTCAGCACAACCCAGCACCGCATCCAGTCCATTCACAACGCTTAACGTTACTTTATCAATTTTACGTCGTGCGCTGCGCCTGACCGGCGGCTCAATTAAATAACCTTGTAAAAACTTTGCTGCATCCAGCACATGCTTGGCCTCAAAGGTACCCGCCAAATCAAAATTATCCGGAACCGTATTGGCTTCCAATGAAGCGATCAGGCTTTCAAATTTTGGCAAAATTGGCGTCATGCTGACAAAACGCGTCGACAACAGTGCAATAGAATCCGCTTTCACTCGCAGCGGCGCCGATGGACGTTCTAAATCAAAACTGAACAGACTGGTTGCATCCTGCTGCGGGCCTAAATAAATATCTGCGCAATGTTGCGCCACAATGCGCTCCGTCAGATGCATATACAGAGCGCTTAGCGTATCCACCCCGCAACCGTACCACCCCAAAAGATGAGCGATCTGCTGTTTGAGGGTGGCACCACCGGAAGCACTGAACGAAAGTTCAAGTGGCGCATCCAAGTAGTTTTGCTGCTCAGCATGGCGGTAAATTCGCGCCAGTTCACTCCATACCGCCATATCAATTGAGCCGTAATGCGCACACACATATTTCAACTGCCAGGTCATTGAGTAAACGGCATGCGCAGCTAATTGAGGCACTTGTGCCGTTATGGCGTGAGCTTGCTTGTCACCATTACAATAGCGGTTAAATACCGCGCAATAAGCCCGAGTAGTATGGCGATACAGATTCCCCAACACTAACCACAAACGATTTTCATAATATTTATTGGACTCTTGGATCGTGAAATAATCTCTGGCCAATCTTTGTGCAAATGGCTGAACGGCTTCATCGAGCAGCCGCAATACTGCATATTGGTGGTCTAGCTTAAAATCCGTGTTATCTGCCACTGACTCCACCCATTCAGAGAGTTCCATCAGCGATTGATAAGCATCTTTCTTGGGGAGTTTTTCAATTAACGCGTGTACGGCCTTAATATCAGCCAGCGGGTGATCATACTTTTTTCTAAAAATATTTAATAACATTGTTTCCCCGTTAGCCGATTAATTTAAGTTCCCGCATTTTAAACAAAAAATTTTCTGATTGTGGGGATTTTTAATCATTTTCTACATCAAATAAACACTTTTAACTTAGGACAAGCTAGCTCGCGGACAAAAATATGAATCCTCCTGCTAATAATAAGAATTTTCCTACAATAAAACGACGGTGGCCGTCATTATTCTTTTTTCGATGTGGCATCATCCCCACAGTGAAATTCAAGCTTCTGACGGATTGCCCTCTACACTTTTACGGCCTTTTGTAAATGTGCAGGTGATACGTCACTTGAAATTCACAGGGGTATGCATCTCGCCTCTCTGGTGCGATCTGCGGATTGCCCGTTTTTTTCCGCCACACAAAAATGAACACCAAAATAGCTTAAGAAGTGCTACCCGTTTCGACTACCTCTACGCGCTGAACTGATTTGAAGCGACGGGATAGCCACTGCACCACATCATCCACATAGGTAAACACGACCGGCACGACCAGCAGACTCAGGAAGGTTGACGTAATCAGCCCGCCAATCACGACGATTGCCATCGGCTCCCTGAAACTGCCATCCCCCATGCCGAGATTGAGCGCGACCGGCAGCATACCGGCCCCCATTGCCATCGTCGTCATCACAATCGGACGCGCGCGTTTGCGGCATGCATCAAGCAGCGCCTCCAGTCGGTTCATGCCTCGCTCGCGGCGCGAAATGATCGCATACTCGACCAAAAGGATCGAGTTCTTGGTCGCGATCCCCATCAACATGATCAAACCGATCATCGAGGGCATCGACAGCGCGGTGCGCGTAATAAATAACGCTAAGAACGCACCCGGTATTGACAGCACGAGTGCTGCCAGAATGGTGGTCGGCTGCATGAAGTCCTTGAACAAAAGCACCAGCACGATATAGATGCACAAAACACCGGTCGCCATCGCCAGACCAAAACTTGCAAACAGCTCCTTCATCGCCTCGGCGTCCCCTATCGGCGCCAACTCGATCCCGGCGGGCAACTTCAGGATTGACGGCAACGCCAGCGCGGCCGATTGCACCTTACCCAAGGGCTGGCCTGCCAGTTCAATTTCGAACGTGACATTGCGTTGACGGTCATAACGGTCAATTTGCGCCGGCCCCGCACTCACCTGAATAGTGGCGATATTACCCAGCATCACAGGCCCCTTGGCACCCGTCACCACTAAACGTGAGAGCAGCGCAATATTTTGCCTTGCCTCGTCCTGCAACTTCACGACGATCGCCAACTGCCGGTCGGGCAGATTGAGTTTAGCCAGCGCCTGATCATAATCACCGTTGGTCGCCACCCGCAGCGTTTCGGCAATGGCGCTGGACGTCACCCCAAGATCCGCCGCTTTCGCGTAATCCGGACGCACCACGATCTCGGGTCGCAACAATCCCGCATTGGACACGACATTGCCCACACCCGGTATCGTGCGCAACTCCTGCCCTACCTTGATCGAATACTCATTGAGCAAATCGCCGTTTTCGGAGGACAACACCAATTGGTACTTATCGGCGGAAGAACCCATTCCCACCTTCACACGCACTCCGGGCAAGACCGACAGTGCATCGCGCAGTTGGGCCTCGATCTGCTGCTTGGCAGGACGCTGATCCATGGGTTTCAATTGAACCGACAAAGTCGCTTTACGTACTTCGGACACGCCGCCCGGCTCGAACGGATTACCCGCCGCCGAACCGCCGCCGATCGCGGCATACACGAGCGTCACATTCGCATTTTTAATCAGGATTTGACGCGCTTGCTCGGCCATTGCGAGCGAACTGTCAAAGTTGCTGCCCGGAGCCAGCGTCAAAGACACCTGAGTTTGTGACTGGTTGTCTTTGGGCTGAAACGCCTTTTCAAGCGTTCCGGCAAGGCCTAATGACCCCGCGAAAAAAATCGCCGTAACCAATAGCGTAGTTTTGCGGTGGGCAAGACACCAATTAGCCCATGTCAGATACATGTTCATCCACGCGGGTTCGGCATGGGGCAACCGCGGACGCAACAAATAGGCCGACATCATCGGCGTGAGCATGCGCGCCACCAGCAAGGAAAACAGTACGGCAATCGCGGAGGTCCAGCCGAATTGCACGAAGAAGCGCCCGGGAATGCCGCTCATAAACGCGGTCGGCAAAAACACCGCAACCAGCGTGAAGGTGGTTGCAATCACCGCCATGCCGATTTCATCGGCCGCCTCCATCGCAGCCTCATAGGGCGTTTTTCCCATTTCCAGATGCCGCATGATGTTTTCGATCTCGACGATCGCATCGTCCACCAGCACCCCCACCACCAGCGACAGCGACAACAGCGTAATCACGTTGATGGAAAAGCCAAACAGATACATCACGGCGAAGGTCGGAATGACTGCCAGTGGCAAGGCGGTTGCCGCGACAATGGTCGCACGCGCGTTGCGCAAAAAGAAGATCACCACGATCACGGCCAGCAACGCCCCCTCGAAGATCATCTCCATCGACCCTTTGTAGGCGTCTGAAATACGCTCGACCGTATCAAACACCTTTTCGGTACTGACATCGGGTCGAGCAACTTTAAGTTTATTGAGCGCTGCGGTCACGCCGTCCAACACCTCGACATCGCTAGACCCAAGAGATCTCATGATCTCAAAACCCACCACAGATTTTCCGTTGAGCATCGCCGCCTGCCTACGCTCAGCGATGGTGTCACGAACGGATGCCACTTCCCCCAGCCTGATGCTGCGACCGTCTTTGAGACTCAGCGTCATCTGTTCGAGCTGCTCCGCTGTCTGCACAGTTGCGACAGTGCGCACGGCCTGCTCCATCCCGCCGATATCCATGCGCCCGCCAGGCGCCTCCTGCTCGATCAGTTTAAGCCTTGCGGACACATCCGCCGCCGACAGATTAAGTGCAAGCAGTTTGGCAGGATCAAGCTCTACACGCACCAGCCGCGTCACGCCGCCCACTCGACTGACCGCACCAACGCCCTTCACACCCAGCATCAGCCGCGTCATGTTGTTGTCGACAAACCACGACAACTCCTCCTCGCTCATGTTGGGCACAGTGACCGCATAAGTCAGTATCGGTTTACCCGAAATTTCAACCTTGCTGATGACAGGCTCGTTGATTTCGCGCGGCAGATCGCTGCGCACCCGCGTGACGGCTGAACGCACATCCTCTAAGGCCGCATGCGAGTCGCGCTCCAACCTGAATTCGGCCGATACGATCGCCACGCCCTCTTTAACCTGGGTATACAGGTGTTTCAAACCCTGTGCGCCCACCAGCGCATTCTCAATCTTGCGGGCAACCTCCGCCTCCATCTGGTCTGGCGATGCGCCGGGCAAGGTCGTCGTCACCGTGATCATCGGCAAGTCGATGTCGGGGAACAGCTGCACCTTCATAGCCGAAAAGCCCATGAAGCCCGCCAGCGTCAACAGTACAAACGCGAGTATCGCGGGTATCGGATTCTTGATCGACCAGGCTGAAACGTTCATTGAGCGCGTCCTGCTACACGCACCAGATCACCCTCGACCAGAAATGCGCCGCCCGATTCGACCACCCGCACATCAGGCGCAAGCCCGCTGACAATCTCGATCAGATTGTCCTGACGTCGCCCGGTGATGATTTTTTTCGCCGAAACATGGGAGTCCGCCCCGACCACAAATACAAACGGCGAATTGTCACGCAACAGCACAGCCGACTGAGGCAATACCGCCGCCGTCTTCTCTCCTGCGAGAAATACGCCTTTGGCAAACATACCCGCAACCAGTTCCGAATCAGCCGGCAGATTGACCAGCACCTGCCCGTAGCGCGTCTGCTGATTGATCGCAGGCGATACGGCACGCACCACGCCCTGCACTCGCTTGCCCTGCGCCGTTGTCAATTCGACTTTCATGCCTTTTTTGATCAGCCCCAGCTCGTCTGCCGTCACATCGGCGTGCCATTCCAGCCGGCCCTGACGGATCAGCCTGAACAGTTCCGCAGCAGGCTGGGTGATCGCGCCCACCGTGGCGTTGCGCGCTGAAATCACCCCCGCATCAGGCGCGGTGATATTTTGCTGCGCCAGTCGCTGCGCGCTGACTTTTAATCGTGCGCGCTGTGCATCCAGTTTAGCGCGCGCCGTATTTTCCAGCGTCACAGCTTGCCCCGCCTGCTGCGCGCTGACAAAGCCTGATTCGAGCAACTTGCGTGTGCGTGCCGCATTGGCAGCAGCATCGGCCAGCACCGCTTCGCTCTCCCGCAAGGCTGCCTGAGCCTCAGCCTCATTGGCCTGCAAGGTATCATTTGCAAGCCGGGCTAACACCTGTCCGCGCGTAACCACATCGCCCACGCTCACCAGCACATCCGCGATGCGCACGCCGGTGATTTCCGCGCCGATGATGGCCTCCTGCCACGCCACGATACTGCCGTTCGCCTGCAGTGTCTGCTGCCACTGGGCCGATTTTAACGTAGCGGTCACCACCGTCAGCGCAGGTTTAGCGGCCTGCGGCGCACCTTTTTCAGCCGGAGCACGATGCCACATCAGCACGCCTGCCACCAAGACCACGCCTGTTATTGCCCAGCGTGCTTTATTCGATTTCAATACACTCAAAGTACTCTCCGTATTCCCGATAGTCAGGCGCGTTTACGCGCGACCAGATCGATCAGCGCCGACATGCCGCTATGGCCTGCACCTTCCTGTATTTCGCCGTCGTGCTCACTCAGATGCAGAATATCCATATCGGCGAATGCATCAAGCAGCAGCGCCTCCGTATACAGATTCTCCACAGCAGAAGGCCCGCCTGTTTTATATTCGAGCTGGCGCGGCGTATAGCCTTGCAGCAGCAACAGCCCGCCGGGTTTTAAGCAGCGTTTGATGCCTGCAAATTGCTGTTCGCGCGCAGCCGGATTTGCGTACTGTATAAAGATACCGGCAACCAGATCGAAACGACTTTCCGGCCAATCCCAGTGCGCCAAATCGACTAATTCACAGTCCATCTTGACGCCGCGCAGTTGCGCTAACGCGCGCGCCTTTTCAACCGCCACGCTGGCGCTATCCACCGATAAAACCTGCAAACCTTGTTCAGTCAGCCACACGCCGTTACGCCCTTCGCCGTCCGCCACGGCAAGACAGGACATACCGGGTTGCAGACGGTTCTGCTGCGAGACTAAAAAGGCATTCGGCTCGGTGCCAAAATGGTACTCCTCACCTGAATAACGTTCGTTCCACACGCTCATAACCCCATCCCCTCGCCCATCCGCACGGGCAGCTGCGGCGTCCATTGCGGGTTAAATTTCAACGTGTCTTTCGGGAACAGCATCACGACCGTGGAACCTAGCAAAAAGCGCCCCATTTCATCGCCCTTTTTCAATTTAATTTGCTGATCATCGTAGCGCCATTCACGCACCTCGCCGGTACGCGGCGGATTAACTACACCATGCCAGACGGTCGCCATACTGCCGACGATGGTCGCACCGACTAGCGTCAAGACAAATTCCCCCTGCGTGGTATCAAAGACGCACACCACCCGTTCGTTGCGCGCAAACAAACCCGGCACGCCGCGCGCGGTTACAGGATTCACCGAAAACAGATCGCCCGGCACATAGATCATGCGCGTCAAGCGCCCGTCGCAGGGCATGTGGATGCGGTGATAATCGCGAGGGCTGAGATAAATGGTGGCAAAGTTGCCATCCTGAAACTGTGCCGCCAATTGCGCATCGCCGCCGACCAGTGCGGTTGTCGAATAGGTGTGACCTTTCGCCTGAAACAGCTGATCATTTTCAATCGAACCGAACTGACTGATCGCGCCGTCGACCGGGCAAACATAGGTAGCCGACGCCAAAAGACGCGCATCAGACTTTAAGGCGCGTGTGAAAAAATCATTGAAAGTGGCATAACTCTGTACATCGGGATTGGCTGCTTCCGCCATGTTCACGTTGTAACGTGCGACAAACCACTTGATCAACGAGGGCGTCCATGAGGCCTGCGCACTGGCGACTTTTCCGGCAATTTCAGTAAGAAGCTGTTTTGGAAGTAGGTATTGCAAGAGGACTGCGAGACGATCGAACACGGTAGCCTGTCTGATTTTTATATCGGGTGCGCATTATACCCAATCATGCTGCTAAAAATTTTTAGCTATGCCCGCTTGATTCCATATAAAGCAAAAATCCCTTGCAAAATCAGAATTTTCCAATAGCGCCAAAAGCACTCCCGACACATAATGCACAGCACAAATTTATTGCCCACCTTTGGATTTCGTCAGCAATTATGAAAAGGTTGGCACAAAGCTGACGATCGTGACAAGCAACAATGTGCCATCAGCAGATGGTCACAGCTTCACGGTAGCTGTTGGATTATTCATCTCCATGGTCGTACGAAAATTGTTTTATGAGTTTCTTTAGCCTCAGAATCTTGTGAGCACCTTGGATTCGCAGGCTGCGCATCAGTCTCAAGAGCCGGAAATCACGTTTGGACACCGGCATTGTCTTATGAGTATTTTTAAAATTTCAATAGGGATACGCTAATGCCGCTCAACCCCAAAAGATTCAATGATGCACACAGGGCTTGGATGAAAATTAAAGCCGAGGCTGCTGACTATTTGGATCAATGGGATGTTGACCGATTAGACCTTCTCTTCCTCCGTGCAGGTTGGGCGAGAAGACCTTTTGTGAATCGAGTGTCGTTAGATGAATTGGATAGATGTGGCGATATTTTAAGCGGTCCACTTTTCGCTTCTGAAAAGCACCCCTGGCCGGTTAACAGCAACGGCTTGTATAGGCTGCCTTGTTTGCAAATAAACTTAACGGAATGCAGCAGGGTCATGCAAGCGGAGTATGGCACTGGAATGTTACAGGTATGGGGCGACCAGGAGGATGTATCGAAGTTTTATCTCCGTCTCATTCCCAGACGTGATGTGCAGGAAAAGTATCTTATTCATGGGCATCCTCTGCTCAATCAAATAGCTGGCAACAAAAACTTCATTATTCCTACCGACTGGCTGACAGATGATGAAGCATGGACTGTTTCAGGTTATGGCGATTTGTACTTTACCTCTCAAAGTTTATTTAATGGCGAGCCGCTGATCAATCGCTATGAAATTGAGCAGATTAGCCCGTTGGATAAGGCCTTATATTCAAAAGCGAAGCGGATTTGCCGATTAGAGGATCGATATATTGAACTTGTGGATGAGCTTGATTCACTATTTGATCCGAGTGGATATCACGTGGGCGGAACGTTTTATCCCATTCAGTATAGCGCTGCTGATATGCCACAAATGCTGTGGTCTATTGGTTCGGAGTATCCCTATTGCTGGGGCGATGAAGGCAACGCACAAATATTTTATGAAAAACTGGACGATGGAACCCTGAGTTATTCGTTCAAATGGAGCTCATATTAGGCCGAGAGTTGATAAGCAGGCCGGATGTCTGATTTACCCTCTCACCCGAGGCCTCTATAAAAATTGACTGGATTTATTCTTGGTCAATGAACGACAATCATGCAAAGCAAAATTTTCCAAAGGCGAACAATGAGATTTTTTGGATACTGCATTGCCGTATGAGTATGCTCGAACGACTGATCGCGGCAGCCAATCAGCTCTTCGCCAGATTCTGGCTGATTGTCTTGGTCATCCTGCCATTTCTGTTGATTTTCGGCTTCATCCAGCGACATTTTTTTGAGTAAACGCGCGTCCAATACACCTTACAAAATATGACATCCAGACACTCATCGGCCAGTCGTTTACTGAATATCGGACTGTTCGACAACCTGAATTTATTCGCCGAACTAGAAGCCAGAATTTCCGCGTTGCCCGGCAACAAGGAACGCGGCGATGCCTTTGAGATATTTGCCGAAGCCTATCTGGCGACTCAGAAAATCGCCCAAGCGCAGGAAGTCTGGCCGTTTGAGGCTGTGCCGCTGGAGCAGCGCAAGCTTCTCTCGCTCGATACGGGGCGGGACATGGGCGTGGATGGGACTTATCTGACCATTGATGGCGAGTTGCGTGCCTATCAGGTCAAATTCCGCAGCAATCGCACGGCGCTCACCTGGGATGAACTTTCCACCTTTATGGGGCTGACCGATCAGGTCAGTCAGCGGGTGCTGATTACCAATTGCGAGACGCTGCCCGCGCTGATGCAGGATCGCAGCGGTTTTGTCCCCATACGCGGTAGTGATCTGGATCGCCTCAACACCGATGATTTTGCTGCGATGCGGGAATGGCTGCACAGCGGGCGGATAACGCTGTCCCGCAAACATCCGCTGCCACACCAGCAGGAAGCGCTGGATGCGATTGCGGACGGATTGCAGACAAATAACCGCGCCACCGTGGTGATGGCCTGCGGCACTGGCAAGTCACTGGTCTCGTTGTGGGCTGCCGAGCAGCGCGAATGCAAAACTATTCTGGTTTTAGTGCCGTCGCTGGCACTGGTTCGCCAGTTGCTGCATGAGTGGTTGAGGGAAACCGCCTGGGAGCGCTTCACCTTTATGTGCGTGTGCTCCGATCCTACCGTTGCAAAGGGGGCGGACAATCTGGTCGTGCATCAGGCCGATCTCGATTTCCCGGTGACCACGGAGAGTGCCGTCGTCAGCCACTTTCTGAGCAAAGCATTCGATGGCATCAGGATCGTCTTTTCCACCTATCAGTCGGCGCATGTTGTGGCAGAGGGCATGCCAGTCGGCGCGGACGGCATGACTCTGCCGTTCGATCTGGCAATTTTTGATGAAGCGCATAAAACCGCCAGTCGCGAGGGAACGCGTTTCAGTTTTGCGCTGGAAGACACCAACCTGCCGATCCGCAAGCGGCTGTTCTTTACTGCCACCCCGCGCCATTACGACGTTCGCAAGAAAGACAAGGAAGGCGACAACGCGTTGGTGTATTCGATGGACAGGCCGGAAGTGTATGGCCCGGTCATTCATACCTTGAGTTTTGCCGAAGCGGCAAGGCGCGACATCATCTGCGATTACAAGGTAGTGATCTCGGTGGTCACCTCCGAAATGGTTAACGACGAATTGCTCAAGCAGGGTGAAGTGACCGTTGCGGGCGATACTGTGAAGGCGCGTCAGGTCGCGCTGCAAATCGCCCTGCAAAAAGCCGTAGAGAAATATGGCGTGAGCCGCATCTTTACTTTTCACGGTTCGGTCGCTGCCGCGCGTTCGTTCACATCCGGCGATGGCGAAGGCATCCGGCAGCACTTGCCCGATTTCACCACATTGCACGTCAGCGGGGAAATGCCTACTTCCCGCCGCGAAGACAACATGAAGGCGTTTCGTCAGGCGGATAAAGCGGTCATTTCCAATGCGCGCTGCCTGACTGAAGGTGTGGACGTACCCGCCGTAGATATGGTGGCGTTTATCTCGCCGCGCAAGTCCAAGGTGGATATTGTTCAGGCCACGGGTCGTGCTATGCGTAAATCGCCCGGCAAACAATTCGGCTATGTGATGGTGCCGCTATTTGTCGAACAGGCTGCCGATGAATCTATCGAGGAAGCATTACAGCGCACCGGTTTTGATGACATCTGGGATTTACTTGGCGCGATGCGCGAGCAGGACGAGGTGCTCACCGACATCATCCGCCAGATGCGCGAGGATAAAGGCCGCACGGGCGGCTACAACGAAAGTCGCTTCAGTGAACGCGTTGAAGTATTGGGACCTGACGTCTCGCTGGAAACGATCCGCGAGTCGATTACGGCGGAGTGCATAGAAAGTCTTGGAGCCTCTTGGGATAGTTGGTTTGGATTGTTAAAAGCGTTTGTTGAACGAGAAGGACATGCGTTTGTTCCGACAGGCTACGGAGTTGAAGATAAATATAGCTTAGGACAATGGGTAAGTGACCAACGAAAACTCAGATCAAAGGGGAAAATTTCGCTCGAGCGCAAAATGCGACTTGAGTCGTTACCCAGATGGGTATGGAGTGTTTCTGATGAGCGTTGGGAAGAAGGTTTTCGCTATTTTAGGGAGTTTGTCAATTACGAAGGACATTGTCGAATATCTAGTAGCTACCGAACGGTTGATGGATATCGACTAGGTCAATGGGTAGGAGTACAACGACAAAAAAAAGCTAATTTGTCTGATATTCGAAAAAGTCAGCTTGAATCAGCGGTTGGTTGGTTGTGGGCTAATAAATTTGTTGGTGAAAAAAAACCATGGGATGAGTGGGTAAACTTGTTGAAGGAATTCGCAGCTCGTGAGGGACATTGCCTTGTTCCTGGTAATTATCAAACGAGCGATGGGGCGCGATTGGGTTTGTGGGTCTCAAATCAACGAGCTAATAGGGAAAACTTGTCAGGTGAGAGAAAAGTTATACTTGAAAAGGTGGATAGTTGGGTATGGGATGTTAATGCCGCCCAATGGGAACTTAAGTTACGTCAACTTATTGAATTCGTAAATCGGGAGAAACATTGTCAAATCAGTCAAGATTATCAAACTAGTGATGGTGTTAAGTTGGGGCAGTGGGTGGGGGCCCCCGGTGTCAGACTAGT
>SESH01048897.1_pt1 | contig 19207 bp, 15 predicted proteins | sample 3171561 | NCBI WGS metagenome assembly SESH01 (sample SAMN10866947, study PRJNA518727) | freshwater metagenome | biome: subpolar coniferous forest; feature: holomictic lake; material: water; isolation source: holomictic Lake 442 2011 16.5 m and 2014 13 m | place: Canada: near Kenora, Ontario
CAGCGGGAGAAATGATTTTAGCGCCTCTTAGTGGCCAAAGTGGAATTGTTTGGTCACCGCAGGTGTTCATAGCCGTGGTACCGTCCGAGGTCCAAGGCTCCAGCGGGCAGTTGGCCATCCCGACTGAAGTGCCCGAGGCAGGTGAGTTTCAGCCGGGGGAAACGCTTCCGCCAGTCGTGTGCAAAGCGCGCCTGGTTAGCCCGCGCCCGGACCACGATCAGCAGTTCATAATCCTCCCCGTCGCTGAGCGCATGGAAGAGGGGGCTTTGCCTGGTGGTGGCGGCCCACCGCCGGGCGGCCGCACTGATGGGCACGGTGGTGGCGCCGAGTGCGGGAGTCAGGCCGCTTGGCGTGAGGGCGCCGAGATCCTTCGCCAGGCCGTCGCTCACATCCATCATGGCGCGCACCTCGCGGCGACCGGCGAGCCACGCGCCCTCGGTCAGGCGCGGCGTGAAACGATGGTGGTGGCCGAGCCGGCTGCCGCCCAGGGTGCCGGTCACATAAATGCGGTCGCCGGGTTTGGCGCCGCTGCGCGTCACGACCCGCCGGCCGGTGGCGGCACCATGCAGGGTGAGGAAGGCGCCGAAGAATCCGGCCGGCCCCTGGGTGATGTCGCCGCCGACGATCTTGACCCGGTGCCGCCGGGCGCAGGCCGCCAGTCCGCGGTAAAAATCGCCGAGCCAGCGCACGCTGGTTTGCGGCGCCAAGGCGAGTGACACGACGGCGGTGGTGGGCCGGCCTCCCATCGCGGCGATGTCGCTGAGGTTGCGCTTCAGGAGCTTGGCGCCCACGGCGCGCGGCGGCACCGTGGCGTCGAAATGCTGGCCGTAGATGACCGGATCAGTCGTGACGAGCTGGGCGTGGCGCGACGCCGGCAGCACGGCACAGTCGTCGCCGATGCCAAACGGCGCCGGGGGGGAAGCCGGGCCCAGCCAGCGGCGGATGGCGGTGATGAGCCGGCGCTCCCCGTGCGCGAGGACAGACTGGCGACGGGTGGAAGTGAAGGGGGTCATGGTCACTGCGGCAGGCCCGAGAGCACGATGAGCACGGTGTTCAGGTTAAACAAGGCGTGGGTCACGATCGGTACGCGGATATCCCCGGTGGCTTCGTAGACCAGGGCCAGAACCACTCCGAGGACGGCGAGCGGGACCAGGCTGGCCCAGTTTGCGTGGACGGCGCCAAACAGCAGGCCGCTGATAAGGAGGGCGCTGGCCCGGCCCAGTCGCTGCCGGCAGAAGCGATAGAGTCCCGCGCGGAACAGCAGTTCCTCGTAGAGCGGGGCGAGCACACAGGCGACGGTCAGCATGCCGGCGATGACCAGCGGTGACTTGGTGTTGGCAAAGATCGCAATGAGGTCCTGCTGGTCTTCCGGCAGCCCGAGCCAGCGGATGACCTGCGTCCAGCCGAGGTTGAAAATGATGATGACCGGCAGGGCCGCCAGCAGGGTGTAGCCGGCCGTCAGGCCGATCCGGCTCCAGGGCAGGCGTGGCGCCGACGGAACCGGCGGCGGTTCGGTGCCATAGTCCGCATACCAGCCCCGGCGCATCGAGCGAAAGAGCAGCCAGCCGAGCAGCCCGCCGCCATCAAAGCCAAAGCCATTGAGGCACAGCAGCAATCCGTCGCGGTCCGTGGCGTGGGCGAGAACGCCCTTCAGCAATTCATGGCCAGTGATCTGGAGGATTGAGCCGCAGGCCAGCATGAGAAAGACAAAGATGGCGAATTCCGGGATGGTGACGGGCCAGGGCGGCAGCGGGCGCGGAGCCAGCCACTGCGAGCGCACGGTGGGCTGGGCGACCAGGCGCAAGAAAAACCACAGGCCGGCCAGCAACAGGGTCAGCTCAAAGGCGGCGAGGATTAACTGCAGGGGATCGGTCGGCATTCAGAGGCGTACATGCATGGCGACCGGAGGCGAAAAACCAACCTGAAAGACCGGGCAATATGCCGATAGAACCTAGCTTTTACTTCTATCTGAAGGGAGGGCGTGGATTCCACTCCGCGCCGGGAATGTGCACGGACGGCGGTGGACAACGGAGTCTCCGACCTGCCCACACTGTCGCGATAGGATGGAATAAGGAAGAGAGCATGACGAGCGGAGTGAGGGCGCCCGCCGACATCGACGGCACTATCCCTCACTGCGGCCGCCAGAACGGCTCGGCGGTGTCGATCTGTTGGACGGGAATCTCCGGCACGAGCGGTTGCAGCCAGTGCACGAGTTCGGTGGAACCGGCCTGTTCCGAGGGGACATGGCCCAGCACGATAAGCGCCTTATGGCGCCCCTGGCTGACAGCATCGGCGACGTATTCAATGGTCTCCCATTCGCGGACCTCGCCAATGACGAGCACCTCGACGGTTTCACGCTGCAGAAATGAGCGGGGCATATCGGCCCCGGGGGAGCCGGGCACGAAGCCAACCTTGGTCACCGGCATCGCCGGGTCTCCCACGACGCGCGCCGCGCGGATGCCCATCCGGCGGGTGATATCCGCGGCCAGGGCTCCCACCGTGGTGGCGGGCAGCACGACGATCGGCAGGTTCCGGTCCGGCTGATATTTTGCCCAGTCCAGCACCTTGAAAACACCCGTGACGACCGGGTCCGGCACGCGCAACGGGAAGTGCCAGTGATCGTGGATGCGGAAGACGACGAGGTGATGATCGCGGATGAAGGCCCGCTTCTCGGCGGTGACGGCATCCTGTTCTTTTTCCAGTGTAGTGAGGCTGTCATTGCCCGAGTAGAAGGTCGGCTCGTGGGTGATGATGAAATTTGCCCCGGCCTTCGCGGCGCGCTGCAGCACATCCATAGTCGACATCATCGTCACGGCGACTCCCGTGACGGGCGTGGCCGGGTCACCATCCTTGAGGCCGTCATTGCCGGTGTCGGGCCAGTAGCCGTTGAGGTTGGTGGTGAGCCGGTCGATGAGCTGCCGGGCGGTGAGCGGGCCGGGCCGGGCGGGATCGATTTGCGCTGTCGCTGACGAAAGACTGCAGGCGACGAGGCAAAAAGTGAGCACACGGAAATGGCAGTGCCGGAAGCGTGTCATGTCTCAGAGAGGATGGGGCACAGCAAACGATCAAGCACAAGATACGGAACCCAAGGTGCACAGATTAATAGGGACAGGTCAAAAATACATCAGTTTACGTAAAGATGGTGATTGGTGAGCCGGGCGCGCCGGCCGAGCCTGTCGATGGCATGAGGCAACCGCGCATCAAAGTGGACCCGGCAACCGACCAGGCGGTGTATCACTGCATGACACGGGTGGTGAACAAGGAGCGCCTATTCGACGATACTGCCCGGGAGGTACTCCGCCGGCAGCTCTGGCTGGTGGCAGAGTACTGCGGTATCGAGGTGCTGACCTATGCCATCCTGAGCAATCACTTTCATGTGCTCGTCAAAGTGCCACGCCAGACGGTTGTCCCGGATGACGAACTGCTTCGGCGCTACCAACTGCTCTACCCCAAGCCGACCCGCTACCAGGTCGCCCGCTTGTCCGTCATCCGGTCCCAACTGGCGAGCAACGGGTCCGAGGCGGTGGGGTGGCGCCGGCGTCAATTGTCACTCATGGGCGATGTCTCCCAGTACATGAAACTCGTGAAGCAGCGATTCTCAATCTGGTTCAACCAAAGCCACGGACGCATCGGCACCCTCTGGTGCGAGCGCTTCAAGAGTGTTCTGGTTGAGCCGCAGGGCGATGCCCTCCGGATCATGGCCGCCTACATCGACTTGAATCTGGTCCGAGCCGGTCTGACCCCGGATCCCAAGGACGGGCGTTTCTGCGGCTATGCCGAAGCCGTCGCGGGCAGTGAACAAGCACGTCGCGGCATCATGGTAGTAACCGGATTGACAGATTGGAACGATGCCCAACCCACCTACCGACAACTACTCTTCGGCCAAGGTGCACAAGTTCGTGAGCACAAGCACGCCATCACTTATGAGGATTTCCAACGAGTATTGCGTGACGGAGGCAAATTGCCGCTTGCCGACGTGCTGCGCTGTCGAGTGCGTTATTTCAGTGATGGAGCGGCGCTGGGGAGTCAGGCATTTATCGCCATCCACTTGGCCCGGTATCGGTATCGCACTGGCCGAAGGGAGCGAACCACACCGCATTTACTCCCCGCATTCACCGATTGGGGCGACCTAGCTACGCTACGGGGTTTGCGGCGCTGCGCCCTTGGTTAAATGGTGTTTTCAGTATCATTGGCCGGCCAAAGGGATATGGTGCTGGAATTCGGATTTCGGCCATGGACGATGCTGAGTACAAATAGTGGACTGGGACAGCCACGCCCACTGACTTGATCAGGCCAAACTCCCAGCAGCGCCTTGGGCCGCTGTCGACCACTCTGGCTCCATAAGCCAGATTTTTCCTTCCAGAATGATGATAGAGTGGTCCCCCACCATTTTTGACCTGTCCCTAGATTGCTTGTGGTTGTGACGGCATAAACTCAGGCCATCTTGCCGTTGGCAAAGACGACTTGGCCGGCGACGATGGTGGTCTTTACGCGGCCGGTGAGCGCTTGTTTGTCCCAAGGGGAGTTGATGGATTTACTGAAGGCCCCGTAGGTGTTGTAGACCCAGGTCTCGGCGGGATCGAAGATGCAGACGTCAGCGACCGCGCCGGCAACGAGCGTGCCCGCGGGAAGTTTCAGGATGTTCGCGGCCTTGCGGGTCATCAAATCGATGACGAAGGGCAGCTTGAATTTGTTCTGCCGGACCAGCACATCAAGGCACACGGGCAGGGCGGTCTCCAGACCGATGATGCCATTGGGCGCGTAATCGAATTCGCGGTCCTTTTCCTCTGGGGCGTGCGGGGCGTGGTCGGTGCCGATGCAGTCGAGCGTGCCGTCCTTCAGGCCGGCGATGATCGCCCGGCGGTCCGCCTCGGTGCGCAACGGCGGGTTCATCTTGAAGTGGGTGTCGTAGGTGCCGAGGGCGTCCTCGGTGAAGGCGATATGGTGCGGCGTGGCCTCGGCGGTGACGTTGATGCCGTCCCGCTTGGCCTGGCGCATCAGGTCAACCGAGTGGGCCGAGCTGATGTGCTGCATGTGGATGTGGGCGCCGGTGTAGCGGGAGAGAATGATGTTGCGGGCGACAATGATGTCCTCCGCCGCGTGCGGCCAGCCCTTGAGGCCGAGGCGGGTCGAAACGACACCCTCATTCATAACGGCCTTGTCGGTCATGGATTCGTCCTGACAGTGGTCGAGGATGGTCAGGTCGAACATCTTCGCGTACTCGACCGCGCGGTGCATGAGCTCGTTGGACTGGACGCAGAGGCCGTCGTCAGTGATGGCCACGACGCCAGCCTTCTTCAGCGAGCCGTGCGGGGCCAACTGCTGGCCCTTCATGCCGACGGTGATGCAGCCGGTGGCGTAGACGTGGACAGCGGCTTGCCGGGCGACATTCTTGATGAGCTCGACCGTGCCGGTGTTGTCCACGGGCGGGGAGGTGTTGGGCATGCACACCACGGAGGTGAAGCCCCCGGCGGCGGCGGCCATGGAGCCGGTGAGGATGGTTTCCTTGTGCGTCTGGCCGGGCTCGCGGAAATGCACGTGGATGTCGACGAGGCCGGGGCACACGACGAGGCCGCGGGCATCGATTTTCTTGGCCTTTTTCCGCTGGGCGGGGGTGAGCGAGGCGACGAACTTGCCGTCGACGATGAAGACGTCGCCCACCTGATCCCGCTTGCTGGCGGGGTCGATGACGCGGCCGTTATTGATATGGATTGCTGACATCGGAGAGGGTGTGGGAGTGGCAACTGGCGGATTACTTGAGCGGGCTGCGGAAGAAAAGTATCAAGTAACAAGTGGCAAGTATCAGGGAAGATGCGGAAGGCAGGGCGTTGGCTTCTTGTTACTTGGCACTTGATCCTTGTTACTTCAGGTCAACGGCACGTTGACCGCTTCCGGCTGGCCGCCAGCGCAGAGGTAGAGGGCGGCCATGCGGACGGCGATGCCGTTGGTGACCTGCTGCAAAATCACGCTGCGCGGCGAGTCGGCGATGTCGCTGTCGATCTCCACGCCGCGGTTGATCGGGCCGGGGTGCATGATGATGGCGCCGGGCTTGATCCACTCGGCGCGGGTGTAGTTGAGGCCGAACATGCTGGTGTATTCGCCGAGGGACGGGAAGTGGCTGACGCCCTGGCGCTCGTGCTGGATGCGGAGGAGCATGACGACATCGGCATCGGCGAGCGCGGTGCGGAGGTTGTGCGAGACGCTGACCCCGAGGGATTCGAACCAGTGCGGCACGAGGGTGGACGGGCCGACGATGGTGACATCGGCCCCGAGCTTGGTCAGGGCGTGGATGTTGGAGCGCGCCACGCGGCTGAACAGGATGTCGCCCAAAATGACCACCTTGCGGCCCTTCAGGTCGCCGAGCTTTTCCCGCATGGTGAACACGTCGAGCAGGGCCTGCGTCGGGTGCTCGTGGGCGCCATCGCCGGCATTGACGACGGGAATGTCGAGGACGCGGCTGAGGTAGAGGGGCGAGCCGCTGGCGGAATGGCGCAGCACGATCATGTCGGCGTTCAGCGCCTGGATGTTCTGGGCGGTGTCGCGCAGGGTTTCGCCCTTGGTGGTGCTGGAGGCGGCGGCGTCGAAGGAGATGACGTCGGCGCTGAGGAGCTTGGCGGCCATCTCAAACGAGAGGCGCGTGCGGGTGCTGGGCTCGAGGAAGAGGTTGACGATGGTCTTGCCGCGCAGGGCGGGGACCTTCTTGACCTTGCGGTCGAGAATGCGGCGGAAGGCGCCGGCGGTCGCGAGCACCTGCTCGATCTCGGCGCGGCTGAGTTCCTCGATGGTGAGCAGATGCTTGCGATGCCAGGGCACGGGAGGGGAAAGGGTTGAGGGCTAGGCTAGGTTTAAAGGGAAAGTGGCAGGAGGGCGGCGGGCGCTAGACCGGGGCGCGGGGTTTCGCGAGCAGGGTCACCGCGTCCGCCGCGGGCTTTTGGGCATCGAGCGTGACGATGACTTTCTGCTCCGCGGTGGCCGTGATTTTCAGCCCGCAGTAATCGGCGGCGATGGGCAGGACATGGCCGCCGCGATCCACCAGCACCGCCAGTTCCACGGCGTGGGGCCGACCATGGTCGAAGAGCTCGGCGAGGGCGGCCTTCACGGTGCGGCCGGAGTAGAGCACATCATCGACCAAAATGACGGTCGCCCCATTCACATCATGCGGGATGATGGTCGGCGTGGATTCCTTGGGGATGGGGTTGCGGCCGATGTCGTCGCGGTGAAACGAGATGTCGATGGTGCCGACCCCCGGGCGCAGGCCGGCCTTTTTCAGGCGATCAGCCAGCCGCTGGTTGAGGATGATGCCGCCGTTGGCGATGCCCAGGAGCAGCAGGTGCGGGGTGCGGGCGTGCCGTTCGGCAATGGCGGAAGCGAGGCGCGCGATGGCTTGGTCGATGGTGCGGGCGTCGTGCTTCAGATGGGTGGCCACGAGCCCAAGGTTTTGAGGGCCGGTATGCGGATCGTCCAGCGCAAAGGGGGCCTCGCCACAAATAGCGCAAAACCCTCAATAAAACTGAAGGCGCGCTAATGGTCCGGTGCGGCAGGTGCTCCTACGATCTGGGCCGTTCGCGGCACTATTGGCGGATTCAACCGGAGACAAATTGCCGCGGATGCCGGTTACTGGCCTGGGAGCGGTGCCACGCAATCCGGCGCCTCGTAGCGGGAGTTGTTCATTTTGGGGTCCACCCGATGACGGGTCATCAAGGCGGCGGGCAGGGGGCGACACAGCCGGGTCAGCAGGGATGGCTCCAGGGGACTGTCCCCCAGCCAGGCCGGACCGCTGTTCGGTCCCAGCATGACGGGCATGCGGTCATGGATGGGCCGGAGCAGCTCATTGGGCGTGGTGGTCACAAGCGCGAAGGCCGCAGGCCCCAGCTCACTGGCGGGTTCCCATAGTCCGGCGAAGAAAAAAGGTTTACCGGACTGGAGCGTGAAGTAGTGCGGCAGGCGGGCAGCGCCCTGTTTTTCCCATTCGTAGAAACCATCGGCCAGGACGAGGCAGCGCCGGGTGAGGGTGGCGGTGCGAAAGCTGGGCTTGGCCAGCAGGGTTTCGGCGCGGGCGTTGCCCAGGAGCAGCGGCCGCTGTGCCGGCGGTCGGGCGGGCGCCACGAGGCCGAAGCTCATCAGCTCCAGGGCGGGCCCAGCCTGCTGTGTGATGACCGGCATGCGGACGGACAGGGTCGCATTGTAGCGCGGCGTCCATTCGGCGGCGAGCACCGCCGCGCGGTCTGACAGGGCTGCCTGAAACGCGGCGAGCGCGAGTTTCCGCAGCGAGTAGCGCAGGCACATGACTCAACCGCCCTGCTCCAGCCACTTCGTCAGGCAGGCGCGCAGGCCGTCGACCCGCACCGGCTTGGCCAGAAAGTCGACCATGCCCGCCGCGCGGCAGGCTTCGCGATCCTCGGGGCGGACATTGGCCGTCAGGGCGATGATCGGCGGGGTCCGCTCCCCGAGCATCGTGATGGCCTGGCGGGTGGTTTCAAACCCGTTGAGGCCGGGCAGCTGGCAATCCATGAAGACCAGGTCCCAGGTGCCCTGCCGCAGCACATCCAGGGCGGTGAGGCCATCCTCCACCACGTGGCATTGCACGCCGAGGCGGTCGAGCATCAGGGTGATGACGCGCTGGTTCACACGGTCGTCCTCGACGACGAGGATTTTCCCGTGGAAGAGCAGGGCTTCGGTGGTGCCGAGCGCCAGGGGGGCGGCCTTGGTCTGGCCGCCGGCCACCGGCAGGACGAGGGTAAGGGTGAAGCGGGAGCCCTGGCCGGGCCGGCTTTGCACGGTGATTTTTCCGCCCATGCGCTGCATGAGCTTTTGGGAAATGGCGAGACCGAGCCCCGCGCCGCCGTGGCGCCGGCTCATGGTGCTGTCGGCCTGGCTGAAGGGCTCGAAGAGTTTGGCCTGCATGTCCGCGCTCAGGCCGATACCCGTGTCGGTCACCTCCAGGATAATGCGCAGCTTGCGGCCGGGCTCCGGGGACGTGATCAGGGTGAGGTCCACCGAACCCCTGGCGGTGAACTTGATGGCGTTGCCGACGAGATTGAGCACCACCTGGCGGAAGCGGGTGGCGTCACCCAGGACCCGCGCATCCGAGGTGCTCTCGGCCTGCAGGAGCAGCGCGACCGACTTGGCGCTGGCCCGCGGCCGCATCAGCTCGACGACCTCCTCGACCACGGTCTGGGGCAGGAAGGGGGTGGCCTCGAGATCCATCTGGCCGGTTTCCATCTTGGAGAAAGCCAGGATGTCGTTGAGCATGCGCAGCAGGCTTTCCGCCGAGGAGGCCGCGGTGTCCACCTGCTCGCGCTGGGGCGGGCTGAGGGGCGTGCCCTTGAGCAACTCGAGCATGCCCATGACGCCGTTCATGGGGGTGAGGATCTCGTGGCTCATGGTGGCGAGGAATTCACTCTTGGCGTGGCTCTCGTTCTCCGCCCGGTCGCGGGCCTCGCGCAATTCCACCTCGATGCGCTGGCGGCGCTCGTTCTCCGCCCGCAGGTCGCGATTCAGCTGCTGGGTGCGTTCCTGCTCGCTGGTGAGGGTGGTGACCACGTCTGCATGCGCGAAGCCGTTGCGCAGCGAGCTGGTGAGGGTCTGCTGAAAGCTGCGGGCCATGGCCAGGAGCAGGGACAGGTAGACGATGGAAAGGCCGCCCATCAGGTAGTGGATGGTTTCCCCACTGAGAAAAAACTGCGTCACCAGCGGCAGCTGCGCAAAAATCTGGAACAGCCAGCACGCGCGGAGCAGGGGGGAGAGCGAGCGCGTGGCTCCCGCCGTCATGCCGGACAGGCAGAAGATCAGGAACGCACTCGCCGTCGGGGGCAGGTGGGGGTAGAAGAACCAGCCGGCGGCACCCCACCCGAGCCCGGAGCTGACCGCTCCTGCGATGAACCAGCCCGCCCAGGCGGCGGCGTCCGCATCAGTGCGGGGGCGCGACTTGAAGCTCCGGATGTTGAAATAGCGGACAATGGACAGTCCCACCATCCCGGCGACCCAACCCCAGGCCAGGCCGGCGCCGTGCGTGGGAGCCACCACCCAGGCGATGGCGGCGGCGACCAGGCAGGTCGCGAACAAACCCAGCGCAAGGTCCGCGTAAGCCAGCCGGACCATCTCGCCTTCGATCCGCAGATCGGGCGCAGCACGCGGGGATGGGCTGGGTTCCATGGGTAGAGGTAAACGGCCCCAGCAAAGGACGAAAAGCAAAATTCGAGAAAATATCCCCGGGGCCGTTCGCCGAACCTGGAGTCAAGGATGGGGCGCCCGTAGCTCACTGTCCCCGGTGCGGTGAGCCGCAGACACTTTGGATTGGAAGAATGAGGCGGATAGAGGCCCAAGCCTTCGCCGCATTCTGCTAATAGAACACATTCCGGTCGAGGCTCCGGTACTGGATGGCCTCGAGGAGGTGCGGCGAGGCGATGCGCTCGGCCCCGGCGAGATCGGCGATGGTCCGGGCGACCTTGAGGATGCGGTCGTAGGCGCGGGCGGATAGGGAGAGCTGCTCCATCGCCTGCTGCAGCAGATCCCCCAGCGGGCCGTCGAGAGCGCATAATTTCTTCAAATGGGCGGTGGACAGGCGAGCGTTGGCGGTGATCCGACCGTCGGGGAAGCGCTCGCGTTGCCGCTGCCGGGCGGTCTCGACGCGGGCGCGGATGGCGGCGGAGCTTTCGCCGGCCGCGCTGCCGCGCAATTCGGCGATGGAAAGCGCGGGGGCCTCGATGTGGAGGTCGATGCGGTCCAGCAGCGGACCGCTGATGCGCGCCCGGTAGCGCTGGATCTGTGCCGGCGAACAGCGGCACTCGTGCTTGGCATCGCCGAGGTAGCCGCAGGGGCAGGGGTTCATGGCGGCGACGAGCATGAAGTGGCAGGGCAGGGTGATCTTGCCGGCGCTGCGCGAGATGGTGACCTGGCCGTCCTCCAGCGGCTGGCGCAGCACCTCAAGCGCCGACCGCTTGAACTCCGGCAGCTCGTCGAGGAACAGCACGCCGTGGTGCGCGAGCGAAATTTCCCCCGGCCCCGGGATGGTGCCGCCGCCGAGCAGGCCGACATCGGAGATGGTGTGATGCGGGGCGCGGGCCGGGCGCGGGCGCGCGGGGCCGCCGCCCGGGATGGCCTGACCGGCGGCCGAGTGAATCCGGAGGATGTCGAGATACTCGTCCAGGGTCGGCTCCGGCATGATGCCGGGGATGCGTTTCGCGATCATCGATTTTCCGGAGCCGGGCGGGCCGATCATGATGAGATTGTGGCCGCCGGCGACTGCGACTTCGGCCGCACGGCGCACGGCGTGCTGGCCCTTGATGTCGGCAAAATCAGGCTCGGCGTCATGCCGCCGGACCGGATGATCGCGGATGGGCCCGGCGGTCAGGGGGGTGAGGGCGAGCTGGCCGCCCAGAAAGCGGCTGGCCTGGTCGAGCGAGGTGATCTCATAGGCGGCGATGCCCGTGACCAAGGCGGCTTCCTGCGCCGCGCCCGGCGGGAGCAAGATGGCTTTCCGGCCCAGTTCCCGTGCCAGCACGGCCATGGCGAGTCCGCCCTTGATGGGCCGGGTGGCGCCGGAGAGGCTCAGTTCCCCGGTGATGAGGAAGTCGGCGAGATTTTCGCAGGCGAGCTGGCCGGTGGCGACCAGGATACCTAGGGCGATCGGCAGGTCGTAAATCGCCCCTTCCTTGCGCAGATCCCCCGGAGCAAGGTTGATCGTGGTGCGCATGCGCGGCATGCGGAGGCCCGAGTTGCTGAGTGCGGAGAACACGCGGTCCTCCGATTCCTTGACCGCGGCGTCGGGCAAGCCGACCAGAATGAGATTGGGCACGCCGCTTTCGCCCGTGTTGACTTCAACCTGGACGGGAACCGCGTCAATGCCCAGCAAGGCTGCCGAGCAGATGGTCGCTAACATGGACGATGAGATGGGCTGGAATTAACTACGCCCCGCCCCCGCCTGCACGAGCCGCCGCACTTCCGCTATGTTGGCCTCGACCGCGTGCAAATAAGGATTGGGTTGGCCCGCTGTCGTCAAATAGCGATGCACCCCGCCTGCCTCAAAGTCCAGCAAGGGCTTTACGATGCGTTCCCAGAAGTTCGGGGTCATCGCGAGCATCTCCTCGAGCCGGCGGTACAGGCGTTTTTCAGGGGCGATGCCCTCAAAATCATAGGCTTCCTGGAATTCCTTAAACAAGTGGGGCAATTTCGGGATGTAGTCCGGGGCGCTCATTTGGGCCAGATAGTCGGCGGTCACCAACAGGAAGGCGTAGAGGCGGGCCTCTTCGCGATGAAAGGTGATCTGGCTGAGTTTGCTTTGCGGACCCGTGCAGAGGATGGCGGCGCAGATATCCTCGATCTCGGTGTAGGTCACCCCCATGCGGGGCAGGTATTGGCGGGCAAAGTCGCAACTCCGGCGCTCGTGCACGAAGGTGTACTTGGCGCCCGTGCCCTCGCGATCGTCGGCTTCCTTGAGGTAGCCGGTGTCGTGCAACAATACGGACATCAACGCCAGCTCCCAGTCGCGCACGGCGAGCACCGGTTTGTCGGTGCTGGCGTTGCGCCCCTCGAGCAGGTGAATCAGGCAGACGGTGGCCTGCATGGTGTGCTCGGGGTTGTGATATTTCATGTCACTGCCCTGATAGCCCGGATAGCGGCCGGCAAACATGTCGGCGTTATCCGCAAACAACCGGTCGATCAGGCTGCCGCTGGCCGCAGCGCCGATGCCACAAAACACTTCTTTTACCATCCGGGCCACGGTGGCTGAATCCTTAGTGTCGATGGTATGTGGCGGCACCATTTCGCCCCAAGCAGATAGGGGTTGCCCCCTATGCCGCAAGCCCATTGTCTCATGAGGAAACGAATGGGTAGCACCACCAATTTGATCGTCGGCCTGACAGGCGGCATGGGGTGCGGCAAATCGACGGCGGCGGCCATGTTTGCCGACTGCGGATACCGCCGGCTTGATGCTGACCAAACGGTCCGGGACGAGCTGTTGACCGATCCGACCGTGGCGCGGGCCATCGGGGAGCGATTGGGGGCGGGGGTGCTGGCGCCGGATGGGTCGGTGCGGCGTGACCGGGTGGCGGAGGTGGTGTTTGCCGACCGAGGTGCGTTGGCCTGGCTCGAGGCGCTGTTGCATCCCCGGCTGCGGGCCCGCTGGAGTGAGCTCCTTGATCGCACCCAGGATACGGCATTCATCGTAGAGGTGCCCCTGCTCTTTGAGAAGGGACTAGAGAATTGGTTTGATTTCACCATTTGTGTGACCACAGACTCCGCTCTGCAATTGAGGCGGCTGGAGCAGAAGGGGATAGCCCCGGAGCTCGCCCGCCAGCGCTTAGCCCTACAACTGCCACTGGCCCGAAAATGCGAGTTGGCGGATTTTGTTCTCCTTAATGACGGTACTCCCGACTTTTTGCGTGAACAGGTGAAGGTGTTGGCCGCCCGCCTCTTGAAATCTCAACCCGCCCGGCCCGCCGGCCGCATTCATGGAAGTCCCACCCAAATCCGACGAGGAATCCTCTAGCTCATCCGACGCTGCCAGCAGCGAGTCGGCCAAAATCAAGCGCCCGGCGCGTTCGCGGCTTTACCGCACGACCAAGAAAGTCGTGAAGATCGTGGAGGAGAAAGTCGTGCCGCGGGCCAGCAAGCCCACGGCCGCAGCCAAAGCCGCCTCGATGCCCAAGCCCGAGGTGGTCCCGGCGCCGATGCCGGTGGCGGCGCCCGAACCGCCCCCGCCTTCGGTGCCGGCATACCAGCCGGAACCCATCCCGCAAAACGACGCCCCCAGTGCGCCGGCCGGGGAACCGGGCCACCTGCCGCAGCAGGGTCAGGAAAACTACGACGATAACGGTGGACCGGGTGGTGGCGGGCAATTCCAGCCGCACGGCGGCGGCAAGTTCGGCCGCCGGGGCCGCGGAGGAAAACATTTTCGCGGTGGTGGTGGTGGCGGCGGTGGTGGCAAATGGGGCAACCCCAATTTCCAGCCGGCGCCCAAGTATCCGCCCCAGCCGGCCCCGCCAAAGGAAGTGGTGCATTACGGCGACCTGCCGGACCCGGCTCGTTTCCAGAATCTCGAGGCCCTGGCCAAGCTGGCCGAGGAGATTTCCAGCAGCAAGGCGGAGCCCATCTGGCTCAACGAGCTCTACGCCCTGAATCTCGCCCAGCTGACCGCCTTTGCCCGCAAGCTGGACGTGAAGTTTGAGGGCGCGCCCAACCGCCGGCAGCTCATCACCCAGATCTTTCTCGCGACCACCGAGCAGAAGCATCCGCTCTACGACCGCGGGTACATCGACATGAATGATCGCGGCAGTTTCATCGTCCACGAGGATGTGAACTACCGGCTCTATCCCGAGGACGCCTATCTGCCGGAAATCTTCGTGCGCCAACTGGGCCTGAAGCGCGGCCACGCCGTCGAGGTCCAGCTGCAGGCCCCGCAGGGCAACGACCGTTGTCCGGCCGTGGTCGGCATTTTGCAGGTCATGGGCGCCCCGCCGGCCGAGGTGTCCAAGGTCCCGCCCTTCGAGGAACTCACCCCCTATTATCCGCTCAAGCGGATCATGCTTGAACAGGAAGGAGCCAAGGACGTGTCGATGCGCATGGTCGACATCGTCACCCCGATCGGCTTCGGCCAGCGCGGCCTGATCGTCGCCCCGCCACGTACCGGCAAGACCGTCCTGATGCAGAACATGGCGAACTCCATCGCCGCCAATTCCCCCGACGTGAAGCTGATCATCCTCCTCGTGGATGAGCGCCCGGAGGAAGTCACCGACTTCAAGCGCCACTGCAAGGGCGAGGTCGTCAGCTCGACCTTTGACGAGACGCCCGAGAGCCACGTGCACTGCGCCGAGATGGTGATCGAAAAGGCCCGGCGCATCGTCGAGCACGGCGGCCATGTGGTCATTCTGCTTGATTCCATCACGCGCCTGGCCCGGGCCTACAACGCCCTCGCCGGCAACAGCGGCAAGATCATGTCGGGCGGCCTCGAGGCCAACGCCCTGCAGAAACCCAAGCGCTTCTTCGGCTCCGCGCGCAACATCGAGGGCGCCGGCAGCCTGACCATTTTGGGCACCGCGCTGGTCGACACCGGCAGCCGCATGGATGAGATCATCTTCGAGGAATTCAAGGGCACCGGCAACATGGAGCTGCACCTCGATCGCGACCTCGTGAACAAGCGGATTTTTCCCGCGATCAACATCGACAAGAGCGGCACGCGCAAGGAGGAGCTGATTTACCATCCCGACGAGCTGCTGCGCGTCTATGCGCTGCGCCGCGCCATGCAGGGTGTGCCGGCCGCCGACTCCCTGGACATGCTGATCCAGCGCCTGAAGAAGACCAAGACCAACGCGGAATTCCTCATGAGCCTCAACCGCTGATCCCGCCGACGCGGGACCGGCTCATCCTGTGACCACCGCCGACGACCCAGTGATCCAAATCGCCCTCGGCCGCGGGCTGTTGCGTCCGGAAAGTCTGGCGCAGGCCCGGAGCAAGCTGGCCGGGCCGTTGGATTCCTCGGCGGTCCGCCCCGGCCTGCTGGCCGTTTTGCTGCAGGACGGCGCCCTCGACGAGGAGGCCCTGGCGCGGGCCCTGGCGGAAGAATGGGGCCTGCCCTTTGTGGTGCTCGCCACCCGCTCGATCGCCCCGGAAATTTGCGCCCGGCTGCCGCGGGCCCTGGTGCAGGCGCAGGGCGTGATGCCCTTCGGCGTGGCCAGCGGGGTCTTGCAGGTGGCGATGACCGACCCGACGGCGATGGAGGTCCTGGACCAGCTTGCCTATGCCGCCGGCGCCGCCATCCAACCCGCGCTGGCGACCGGGGCGGACATTCGCTCGGCCATCGCGCTTTATTATGGCGCCGAGTCCGTGGCGGGGGAAACCCATCCGGGCCCGGGCCATGCGCCGGTCAACCGGCCCCGGGTTGCGGTTGAGTCCGGCCAGGCCGGGCCGGAGGGCGAGCAGGATGCCGCCATCATCCCGTTGGTCCATGCCCTCATGGCGGAGGCGATGCAGCGCCGCGCGTCGGACATCCATCTCGAGCCGCTCGCGCGGCGCTTTCGGGTGCGGTACCGGGTCGACGGCGCGCTGCAGGAGGGGGCTGCGCCGCCGCTGCGCCTGCACCCGGCCATCATCTCACGCCTCAAGATCATGGCCAACATCAGCATCGCCGAGAAGCGCGTGCCCCAGGATGGCCGCCTGCGGTTTGAGCAGGCGGGGCGGGCCCTGGACCTGCGGGTTTCCTGCCTGCCGACCGTCTATGGCGAGAGCATGGTGCTGCGCCTTTTGGATGGCGCGGGCCTGAAGCTGGGGCTGCCGGAATTGGGCTTCCACCCGGCGGACCGCCGGGCGTTCGAGCAGATCCTCGGTGCGCCCGATGGCCTCATGCTCGTCACGGGCCCGACCGGCTCGGGCAAGACCACGACCCTGTACACCGCCTTGCAGTCCCTCAACCGGCCCGAGGCCAAGATCATCACGGTCGAGGACCCGGTGGAATATCAACTGGCCGGGATCAACCAGGTGGCCGTGAAGGCCGACATCGGGATGACGTTTGCCGCCGCGCTGCGCGCCATGCTCCGCCAGGCGCCGAACATTGTCATGGTCGGCGAAATCCGCGACCGCGAAACGGCCGAGATCTCCCTGCAGGCGGCCCTGACCGGGCACCTGGTGCTGAGCACGCTGCACACCAACGACGCCCCGAGCGCGGTCCCGCGCCTCATCGACCTCGGCGCCAAGCCGTCGCTCGTCGCGGCGGCGCTGCGGGCCACGCTGGCCCAGCGGCTCGTGCGCCGCATCTGCCCGCAATGCCGGTGCACCTATACGCCGTCGGTGCGGGAGCGGCACGCGCTCGGCCTGACCCCTCGCCAGGTTGACGGCGTGGAGTTTTGCCATGGGGCGGGCTGCGCCGCCTGCCAGGGCACCGGCTACCGCGGCCGGGTCGGACTCTTCGAATTCTTTCTCGTGCCCGAGGAGATTCGCCGCATGATTTACGACAATGTTACCGCCGCCCGGCTGCGCCAGCAGGCCCGGCAGGCGGGCATGCGCACCTTGAGAGAAGATGGCATCAGTAAAATGCTCGCCGGCCTCACCACAATCGATGAGATTGCGGCTGCCACCGTCGGTGATGACCTTTGACCCAGCCCTTAACCCACCCCCTGCATGAGCTACGAAATGAATGACCTGCTTGATCTGGTTGTGGACCAGAAGAGCTCCGACCTCCACCTCCAGGTGGGCGTGCCCCCCTGTCTCCGCCTGCGCGGCAGCATGACGCCCATCGACGGGCCCGAACTGCGGGCCGAGGACACGGAGAAGCTCATGATGTCCATCACGCCGGACAATCACGTCCAGAACGTGAAGCTGAATGGCGGCACGGACTTCGGCTTCGCGTTCGGCGAAAAGGCCCGCTTCCGCGTCAGCGTGCTCAAGGCCAAGGGCAACTACGGGATGGTGCTGCGCCAGATCCCCAACCAGCTCTTCGATCTCCGCACGATCGGCATGCCCGACAAGATCAAGGAACTGCTCTACCGCCCGCGCGGCCTCTTCCTGGTCACCGGCCCGACCGGTTCCGGCAAGTCCACGACCCTCGCCTCGATGATCAATTACATCAACGAGAACCGCGACGGGCACATCATCACGATCGAGGATCCGATCGAGTACTATCACAACCACAAGAAGTGCGTCGTCACCCAGCGCGAGGTCGGGTCCGACGTGCCCAGCTTCGCCGAGGCCATCAAGCGCGCGTTGCGCCAGGACCCCGACGTGATTCTGGTCGGTGAGCTCCGCGACCTCGAGACCATCGAGGCGGCCATCAGCGCGGCCGAGACGGGCCATCTCGTGTTTGGCACGCTGCACACCAACAGCGCGGCCAAGACGGTGGATCGCATCGTCGACGCCTTCCCGGCCACGATGAAGGAGATGATCCGCATGCAGCTCTCCACGTCCATCATCTGCGTCATCTCGCAATCCCTCTGCAAAAAGAAATCCGGCGGCCGCATCGCGGCCTACGAGATCATGGTCAACACCTCGTCCATCGCCTCGCTCATCCGCGACAACAAGACCTTCCGGATTCCCTCGGACATCCAGACCGGGGCGGGGCTGGGCATGATCACGCTCGACACGCACCTGATGAGCCTGGTCAACCGCGAGCTGATCGAGCCCGACGAGGCCCTGGAGAAATCGCAGGAGCAGGTCGTGATGCGCGAAAAACTCACCGCGATGGGCTTCAAGTTGCGCGAACTCAACTAAACTTCAGCTCAGGCCGTGGGCCCGGCCGGAACAGCCATGTTCACCGGGCACGATCGTCTCCTTTTTGAACTCGGCACCGCCCAGCGGCTCGGCCCGCCGGCCGTGTGGCAGCAGGCCTGGGTTGAGCATCAGGCCACCGGCCAGCCGTTCGCCACGATTCTCCTGCGGCGCGGGGGCGTGGAACCGTCCGTTCTGCTCGGTGCCGTGGCGACGCACCTGGGCTGGGACTATGTCGGGGACTTGCCGTCCCGCCTGCCGCCCGCGGTCCTCGACTTGATACCGGCGGACCTGGCCCGCAGCCATGGCGTGGTGCCGCTGGCCGCGCGGGGCCGGACGATCACGCTCCTGGCGCTCGATCCCTTCAATCCGGGATTGGTCAACGACCTGACGTTCATCCTCGGCCGCGACGTGCGGCTGGCGGTGGCCGAACCGGCCGGCATCCAACGACTGCTGACGCAGCACTACGGGGAGGAGCCGGAGTCGCTCGACTCGGCGCTCGACGCGTTGGTGGCCACGGCGGCCGCACCCGGTGCGACCGGGGAGAATGATGCGGCCGGGGCGGAGCTGGCCGGGTCGACGCCCCTGATCCGCTTCGTCAATCTCGTGCTGGCCCGGGGCATCTGCGACGGAGTCTCGGATATTCATTTCGAGCCGTTTGAGCAGGAATTCAAGATCCGGTACCGGCGGGACGGGACGCTTTACGAGCTGCTGCCGCCGCCCCAGAGTCTCGCCCGGCCCGTCATCTCGCGGCTGAAGGTCATGGCCAACCTGGACATTGCCGAGCGGCGCCTCCCGCAGGACGGCCGCATCAAGCTCACCCTGGACGGCCGGGCCGTGGATTTGCGCGTTTCCACCCTGCCGACCCAGTTTGGCGAAAGTGTGGTGCTGCGCGTGCTGGACCAATCATCCGGCCGGCTCGAGCTCGGCGAACTGGGCCTGCCCGAATCCCTCCGCCGCGGCGTGGAGGAAATCATCCATCGGCCCCATGGGATTTTCCTCGTCACCGGCC